>OFMF01000025.1_pt1 | contig 129910 bp, 136 predicted proteins | sample 1541771 | NCBI WGS metagenome assembly OFMF01 (sample SAMN04209235, study PRJEB22552) | human gut metagenome | biome: gut; material: feces | host: Homo sapiens | place: USA: Oklahoma
CAACCGTTCAGCAAGTACGAACACAGGCTACTGTTCAGCAAGTACGAACACAGGCGACTATTCAGCAAGTACGAACACAGGCGACTATTCAGCAAGTATTGTTGAGGGCAAGGACAGTGTTGCTATTGCTTTTGGTGTTGACAGTAAGGCTAAAGGCGCTCTTGGGTGTTATATAGCATTGGCTGAGTGGAAACATACGAACAACGGTTTTGTGCTGAAAGATTTTAAATCTGCAAAAGTTGACGGCAAAAAAATTAAAGAAAATACATTTTACAAACTTGTGAACAGCAAATTCAAAGAGGTAGAAGAATGAAGTGTTTAAACGGAAAATGTTCACAAGGAATATGGGAGTGCTGCCGAGATTGCAAAGAAAGACCGCATTGCACCGACGCTTGCAGTTTTGCAACCGACAAAGACTGCGAAGAACGATACGAGCCACGCCACGATATGTGGAAGTTCGCAATCGAAAAACGCTTTGCAAAGAACAGATTTTTGATTTCATACCGACAAAATAATAGCAAGGGCGAAAAAATGAGCATTGAATTGATGAAGTGCGAGCCACTTGAAGTATGGCGAAAAAGTAAGTCTGTTCCTGCTAATTTGAAAAAATATTGGTTCATAAATGTGTACATAAAAGACAGACGAAATGTTGAAAAATTCGGCAACAATCCGATGATTTTAAACGGTTCGATACATTTTAAATGGGTACTTGAAGCAACAGAAGAAAACGCTGTTTTGCTTTTAAAAGAATGCGAAAGAAGATTTCACTCAGAGGACGAAATTTGAATGGTTACTATGAAAATATTAAAAAGCCGTGATGAATGGCTTGAGAACAGAAAAAACGCACTCGGCGGGTCGGACATTGCTGCAGTTATCGGCGCAAATCCGTACATGTCAAATGTTGACCTTTGGGAAATCAAAACAGGCAGAAAAGAGCAGAAAGACATATCAGACGAGCCGTTTGTAAAGTATGGCACAGAGGCAGAAGCACCGCTCCGTGAACTGTTTAAACTCGATTTTCCACAATATGAAATGCATTATGTTGAAAATAACAGTTGGACAAATTCTAAATATCCGTTCGCACAAGCGAGCGTTGACGGTTGGCTGACAGATGAAGACGGTAGGCGAGGTATATGGGAGTGTAAGACTACAAACATAGTCAACAGTTTAAGCCTTGAAAAATGGAAAAATAATAGTATTCCGCAAAACTATTATTGTCAATGTCTGTTCTATATGGCAGTTCTTGAAGCAGATTTTTGCGTACTAAAAGCACAGTTAAAAAGCGAGTTCGACGGCGAAGTGCGAATTGGCATAATACACCGTTCTTTTGGAAGAAAAGATGTTGAAGACGATATTCAATATTTGATGAAAAAAGGTGCAGAATTTTGGAAATATGTGAAAAATGACAAAATGCCCGACTTAATTCTACCCGAAATTTGAAAGGAATTTTTAACAAATGGAATTGAAAATATACAGTCCGACTGCGGACAAGCAAATTGACAAAATCAAGTGGAACAACGAAGAAATAAAAAAAGAAGTCGCACAAAAACTCGAATACTACAAGAATGTTGTTTATGACGAAACGGAAATTAAAGAAGCAAAAAAAGACCGTGCAAGTCTTAAAAAGTTCGTTGAAGCACTTGAAAATAAGCGAAAAGAGATTAAAAAACAATGTCTTGCACCGTATGAAGAGTTTGAAAAAGAAGAAAAAGAAATCATCGCAATGTTCAGCGAGACAACTTTATCAATCGACAGTCAAATAAAGAATTTTGAACAAGCAAAAAAAGACAAAAAACTTGATGAAATCAAAGGCTTGTTCGTGTCTGCCGAATTTCCCGAGTGGGTAAGTTTTGAACAGATTTTTGATGAACGGTGGCTCAATTTTTCCGTTTCTCTCAAAAACATTGAAACACAAATCAAAAACGCAAGGGAACAAATCGACAATGACCTTGAAATGTTGCGTATATTGCCCGATTTTGCCTTTGAAGCCGAACAGATATATAAACGCACCTTTAATGTGCAAAAAGCGATTACAGAAGCAAAAACGGCGTTTGAACTTCAAAAAGCAAAAGAAAAATATGAGGCTGAACAGAAACAAGCACTTGAAGAACAGAAAAATCAAGATAAACAGCCTGTATCCGTTTCAATGCCTGTTGTTGAACAACCTGCAACAACTGAAACAGTACACGAAGAGCATAAAAGAGCGTGGTTATCGTTCAAGGCAAATTTAACAGTAGATGACGCACTTGCGTTGAAAGAATTTTTTAACAAAAGAAATATTGAATTTAAGTCAATATAAATTAAATTTTACATACGAAAGGAATTTTAAAAAATGGCAATTTCAAACTCATTAACAAAATCAAAAAGAAACACAAGTCTTGCTGCGTACTTGACACAAGAAGCAGTAAAAAATCAAATCAGCAACATAGTCGGCGGAAGAAGTCAACGCTTTATTTCTGCGATTGTGTCAGCCGTAAACACAAACCCGCAACTTCAGGAATGCACAAATCAGTCTATCGTATCGGGTGCGTTGCTTGGAGAAAGTCTTAATCTTTCTCCCTCTCCTCAACTCGGGCAGTACTATCTTGTTCCGTTCAACGACAGAAACAAAGGCAAGGTTGCTCAATTTCAACTCGGTTACAAAGGCTACATTCAACTCGCTATTCGTTCTGGACAGTATAAGAAATTAAATGTTCTTGCTATCAAAAAAGGCGAACTTGTTAAGTTTGACCCGCTCAATGAAGAGATTGAAGTTAATCTTATGCAAAACGAGGAAGAACGAGAAAATGCCGAAACAGTCGGATATTATGCAATGTTTGAGTACACAAACGGATTCCGTAAGGCTATCTATTGGAGCAAAGCAAAGATGGAAGCACATGCAATGCGTTATTCAATGGGTTACAGAGCGAAAAAAGGCTATACATTTTGGGAAAAAGATTTTGACGCAATGGCATACAAAACAATGCTCCGTCAGTTGATATCGAAATGGGGAATTATGTCAGTTGATATGATTAACGCTTTTGAGAATGATATGGCAGTGCTTAACGATGACGGCTCAAAATTCTACATAGATACTGACGAAACGGAAAAAGCAGTTGAAGAAATAGAAGAACCTGTTTCTGAAGAACAAACGGAAGAAATCGACCCTGCAAAAGCACTGTTTGGAGAGTAAGAGGAACAAAAAAATGTACAGATATACGGAATTGAAATTTGACGGATTTGAAAGAAATTTGCAATTCAAGCGCAGACACTTTGACGGTTTTCAATGGCGTTTTAAGTTTGAAAATGGTTACGGTGCAAGCGTTGTTAAATTCGGCGGTTCGTATGGCTATCGTAAAGATTTATTTGAACTAACCGTTTTTAAGGGCGATAAAATCTGCTACGATACACCGATTACAAGTGATGTTCTCGGATATTTGACAAATGATGAAGTGCTTAAAATACTCGGTCAAATTAAAGATTTAAAGGAGTGTAAATATGCTTAACAATGTTGTGCTTATGGGCAGATTAACATTTGAACCCGAACTCAAAGTAACACCGTCAGGTGTATCGGTTGTTCGTTTCGGAATTGCTGTTGACAGACGGTATCAGCAACAAAACGCAGAGAAAAAAGCAGACTTCATAGACTGTGTTGCGTGGCGACATACGGCTGAATTTATCAATAAATATTTTCATAAAGGCAACATGATAGCCGTTGAAGGTTATATTCAAACAGAAAACTATGTTGACCAAAACGGAACAAATCGTAAAGGTGTATCAGTTGTTGCAAACAATGTTTCTTTCTGTGGCTCAAAGTCTGAAAGCAATGCACAGAATACTGCACCTGCTCAATCAAATTCTCAAACATTTACACCGAACGAAGCAGAATTTGAAATTATTGAAGATGACGGTTTACCGTTTTAAGAGGTATAAAGATGAACAGCAGAAACAAAGGAGCAAGAGGCGAGCGAGAACTCGCCTTAAGGCTTAAAGAATATGGTTTTGATTGTCGAAGAGGACAACAGTATTGCGGTGCAAACGGCGACGCTGATGTTGTCGGACTGCCTAAAATACATATCGAATGTAAGCGTGTAGAACGGCTTAATTTGTATGACGCAATGGCACAGGCTCTATCGGACGCAAAAGACGGCGAAACGCCCGCTGTGTTTCACAGAAAGAATAATTGCGAATGGCTTGTTACCGTCAAGATTGATGACTTTATGAAAATGTACAAGGAGTGGTTGTGATTGGCTGAAAAAAGGTTCTATTGGCTGAAATTGTCAGAAGACTTTTTCAAGTCAAGAGATATAAAAAAACTCCGCAAAATAGCGGGCGGAGATACATATACAATAATCTATCTCAAACTACTTCTTTTGTCGCTCACTGACAACGGATATTTGTATTATGAGGGCGTTGAGCCGACATTTGCAGAAGAAATGGCACTTGCTATTGACGAAGACGAAGAAAATGTTGAAGTAACGCTTAATTATCTTGAGCAGCGCGGACTCTTAGAGCGAAAAACACTTGATGAATATATTTTAACAGAGTGTGCTGAAATGACAGGAAGCGAAACATCTGTTGCAAGGAGAGTGAGAAAAACAAGAGAAAAAAAGGCACTGCTTGAAAAAGAAAAGCGTTACAATGTAACGCTTGAGTGTAAAAATGAAACAAACTGTAACACCGATGAAACAAACTGTAACACAGAGATAGATATAGATATAGAGAAAGATAAAGAGAAAGAGCAAGATTTAGATTTAGAGACAGAAAAAATCTTAAAAATATATGCAAAAACAAAATTGCCCAAACTCAACTTTATTTCTGATGACTTGAAAGCAAAAATCAAAAACAGTTTGCAACAATTCAAAATTGAAGATTTTGAACTTTGTTTCAAAAAAGCCGAAAACAGTCTGTTCCTGACAGGAAAAAACAATCTCGGTTGGAAAGCAAATCTTGAATGGTTTTTGAAAAACGACAATATGGCAAAGGTTCTTAACGGTAACTATGACAACAGACCGAAAAACGAACTTGAAAATCAACCGTCGTATAACCTTGAAAAAGTGAAAAAAAACGCTGTTAACAACACAGATATTTTTTAGGAGATATTATTTATGGATAACGGAATAATAGGGCAAAGAATAAATAAGGCTTTAGCCTTTAGAAATGTAAAGCAAAAAGAATTAGCAAAAGAGTTAGGCGTAAAAGATAATGTTGTGTCTTATTGGTGCAGTGGTACAAGAACTCCGAATGTTCAACAAATAATACAAATATCAAAGATATTAAATGTATCGGCTGATTATCTTACGGGCATATCAGAGGCTAAAACAAACGATATTGAGTTAAAGGCTATATGCGATTATACAGGACTGACAGAGGATATTATAAACACACTACACACTCAAAAAGGAAAAATCAAAAGAGTTCTGTTATGTGAAAATATGGTTGTTCTGGAAAGGGAAAAAACAAATAGAAACACTATTAAAAAATATTTGTTTGAGGTGGAAGAAAATGACTAACTTTGAAAGAATTAAGAATATGAGCATCGAGGAAATGGCAAGAGAACTTAATCATATAGGATATGCTCCTTGTTGTGTTTGTGACGGAAATTCTTGCTACGGGGATAGTTCAAGTGTTATACGGTGTATTCGTGGGATAGAAAAATGGCTCAAAAGCGAGGTGGAAGAATGATTAAATTAGATGTTAAACCGTATTGTCAAGACTGTAATGAATTTGAAGTGGAGTGCAAAAACTGTGCAAATGAATATTGGGAGCCAAGCAAATTTTTAATAAGGTGTAAATATGCTTCAAAATGTGAACATATTTGTGATTATTTGGGCAAGAAATATGGCGTGCTCTAAACAGCGAGGTTGAAGAATGAACTTGTTAATAGCGGTGCTGATTGGCGGAATTTCATCTTTTTTCGGTGTATTAATAGCAGATATTTTTTTTGATGAAAGGTGTAATAATTATGGAAAATGAACTTAAATTCAACTGCTTTTTCTATGATTGTAAACATAAAAACTGCACGATATTAAGGCAGTTGTATTGTGAGAACGAACCTAATAAATGCAAGTTTTTTAAAACTCACGAACAATATGAAAAGGATAAGAAAAAATATGACTAACGAAGAAAAAGTTGAAAAACTAAAATCTTATCAAAATTCTTGGAAAGAAATTCAAAGACTCGAAGATGAGATAGAAAGGCTTAATTCACAGGCACAGAAAATCACTCAAACTCTTTCAAGCACACCGTCGGTGCAGTGCAAGTCCGACCGAACTGCCATAGTTGATAAGATTATCGAACGAAAAGAAGAATTGCAAGTTGCCATCGAAAGAGCGAAAATAGAATGTGTTGAAATCGAGACGGCGATTAAAAAAATGAAAACGCCTTTATATCGCAGAGTTTTGAGATGGAGATATATTAACGGTGCTACTTTTGAAGAAATTGCCGTTTATGAAAACTATACATACAAATATGTTGTGTCAAAAATACATTCTCTTGCACTTAAAGAAATAAAATTTTAAAAAGAAGCGACTAAAAAGGTATAAAGTACATAGAATATGACATAAAAAGTGTGATAGTATTACAATAGCAAAAATGAAAATTAAATAAGCCTTTCGTACAAAAGAAGCAGAGTATTTTACCCTGCTTTTTTTGTTGCCTTTTTTTCAGAGGCAATTAAAAAATGAAAAAATGGGCTTAATTTTCTTTAAAATAAATATATAAATCACGCTTGATTTTTTGGGATTGTGAAAACTTTAATAACTTTTAATTTTTTCGGAGGTGGTATAAGTGCTTAAAGGAAAACAAAAAGAGTGTCTTGCGTTAATGCTTGCAGGTGAACTGACACAAAAGGAAATAGCGAAAAAAATCGGAGTAACCGAACAGACAATAGTGAATTGGAAGAAGAAAAAAGAGTTTGAAGAAGAATTCAATACGGCTTTGCACAAGAAAATAAACTTGACGGCTGCAAGGGCATTTAAGACAGAAATGGCGTTACTTGATATGGCTGACTCAGACAGCGTAAGACTCAATGCCGCCAAAGATATTCTCGACCGTGCAGGTTTCAAGCCGAAAGACGAAATTGAACTCACAAAGCCTGTCGATGATACTATAAAAGAAATGAGCGAGTACTTTGAACGCAGAGCAAGAGAAGATACTTAATCTGCTTTATGATGAGCCCTATAAAATAGGTCATTTCACAGGTTTTAAGGATTTGACCGTTCTACATAACGAATGGCTTAAATCGTTCTTGTACGGCGAAGAAGACCAAACGCTCCTTGCGCATCGAGGCAGTTATAAAACAACCGACCTGTCGCTTTTTCTTGCCATTCATTGTATTGAAAATCCGAATGAGAATGTAATGTTTTTCAGAAAGACAGACACCGATGTTACGGAAGTAATCAAACAGACGGCGAAAATCTTAAACTCGGGCTGTATGCAGAAAATATGCAAAATTCTGTACGGAACGGATTTGAAATTCACAAAGTGTACCGATACGGAGATAAACACAAATCTTTCAACATCAAACAAGGGTGTATCTCAACTGCTCGGACTCGGTATCGGTACTTCTATCACAGGTAAACACGCCGATATAGTCGTTACAGACGATATAGTCAATATAAAGGATAGAATAAGCAAGGCAGAGCGAGAGCGTACGAAAATGCAGTATATGGAATTGCAAAATATAAAAAACCGTTCGGGCAGAATGATTAACACAGGCACTCCGTGGCATAAAGAAGACACTATTTCGCTTATGCCGAATGTCAAACGCTACGACTGTTACAGTACAGGCTTGATGAGTAAAGACGATATTAAGACACTTCGAGAGTCAATGACGGACAGCCTTTTTGCAGCAAACTATGAGTTAAAGCATATAGCAGACACGGACGCTATGTTCAAAAATCCGCAGTTTACGGAAGATGAAACATTGCTGTACGGTGGTATCGCTCATATAGACGCTTCATATTCGGGTGCAGACGGTACGGCATTTACAATTATGAAGAAAACAAAAGACGGTTTCGTCGCTCTCGGTAAGCGTTGGGACAGGCATATAGACGATTGCCTAACTGAAATTTCGGCTTATATGGAGCGTTTTAGGGCAGGCTCGGTATATTGTGAAGATAACGCAGACAAAGGCTATTTGAGAAAGGAACTTAACGCCTGTGGTATGTATGCAAGGGGCTATCACGAGTCTATGAACAAATTTATCAAGATTTCAACCTATTTGAAAAAAGAATGGTCGAAAATCAAATGGCTTGAAGAAACAGACCCTGAATATATAAACGAGATACTTGACTATTCAGAATTCGCACAGCACGATGACTCGCCCGACTCTGCTGCGTGTGCAGTCAGAATTTTGACAACACAAACAAAACTAAATCGAATACAAGGAGTTTTTTAAAATATGGAAGATATGCTTTTTCGTATGAATTCGGAGGCAGATGTTACTGCTGAAATTGTAGAAAAGTTTTTAAAAAAGAACTTAATACTTACAAATTCGAGGTACGATAAACTCGGCAATGCTTATCGTAATGACTATGAGATATTTCACTTGCCGCCCAAACCGCCACACAAACCCGACAATCGAATAGCGGTGAATTTTGCAAAATACATAACAGACACAATGAACGGCTTTTTTATGGGCATTCCCGTCAAAATTACGGCAGAGGATGAACGCATACAGAAAGCCGTTGACTTTTTTAACGCTTTTAACGATGTTGACGACCACAACGCCGAGTTGTCAAAAATCTGTTCAATATACGGCAGAGCATACGAGATGTATTTTGTAGATGAAGACGGAAACATCGGAATGCAGGCGACTGCACCTGATGAGTCGTTTATAATCTATGACAATTCAATTTTAAATCATACAAAAGCGTATGTCCGTTACTACAAAGACACAGACGACAACTTAATCAAGGGCTCTGTTTCGGACAATTCTGTTGTTCGCTATTTCAATTTTGACGGCAGTCGAGTAAGGTTTTCCGCTGAAGAAGAAAAAATACACGGTTTTGACGGCGTGCCTGCCGTTGAATATGTCGAAAATAAAGAGCGTATGGGAATATATGAAAGCGTTATGTCGCAGATTAACGCTTTTAACAAGGCACTTTCTGAAAAGGCAAACGATGTTGACTATTTTGCCGACGCATATATGAAAATCTTGGGACCTCGCCTTGACGAAAGCGAAAAACAGTTTATCAGGGATAACAGAATAATAAATTTTGAGGGTTATGAAAATATTACGGTAGATTTTATGGCGAAGCCGAACGCTGACACAACACAGGAAAACCTTATCAATCGCCTTGAACGCCTTATTTTCATCACTTCAATGGTAGCAAATGTGTCTGACGAACAGTTCGGTACGGCTTCGGGAATAGCCCTTAAATACAGAATGTTGTCTATGAACAACCTTGCGCAGATGAAAGAGAGAAAGTTCACGGCAGGATTTAACAAGCGATATAAACTCGTTTTTTCAAATCCTATATTGCAAATGGCAAAAGACGATTGGCTTAAACTTTCGTATCAATTCACAAGGAACTATCCTGTCAACCTTGCAGATGAAGCAGACACTGCGGGAAAACTTGCGGGTATCACTTCAAAACGCACTCAACTTTCTGTCATTTCAGCGGTTAAGAGTGTAGATGATGAACTTGAACAGATACAAAACGAACAAGATTTAAGCGCAGTAAACATTGAATTTCCGACCGAAAGGACGGCAGAATAATGACCTATTGGCAACGCCGACAGAAAGAGCAACTGAAAGCACTCGAAAAGTCCGAAAAAGCCTTAATGCAGAGGCTCACGGCATATTACAGAGATGAGTATGCAAAACTCGACAAAGAGATTGCCTCGTTCTATTCAAAGTACGGTGTGAAAAAGATAATCGAATACAGAATGTTGCTTGAAGACCTTTCTCCGCAGGATAGAAGTCTTTTAATTAAAAATGTTGAAGAGTTTAAAGCAAAATATCCAAATCTCAAACACATAGTTCCCGTTCGTGAGAATATCTATAAACTCAACAGACTTGAGGGACTGCAACTGTCAATCATAATGCAACAGGCAGAAATAGGTGCAGTCAACGAACAGGCAGTACGCAGACACCTTGAGAATTTGGCACTTAAAAATGCAAACTCCGTTGCTGAATTTTTAGGGTTTGGCAAGAACTTCTACTTTGAAAATTCGGATATAATCAAGAACTTTGTCGGCGTCAAATGGTGCGACGGCAAAGACTTTTCGCAGAGAATATGGGAAAACACCGACAAACTCGCAAGGTATCTGACAACAGACTTGGCACAGGGCTTTGCAAGAGGCGAGTCCTACGAAAAACTAACAACGCAAATAGGAAAACGGTTTATAGATGTTGCAAAAAGAGATATTTACCGCCTTGTCTATACAGAGGGTACATACATAATGGCAGAGAGCAGTGCAAAGCCGTTTGAAAACGATTTTGAGAGTTACAGACTGTCAACAGTCGGCGACGGCAAAGTCTGTCCTATATGCACAAGTGTTGCCGAAAATGTTTTCAGGTTTGCCGACAGAGAACCGGGTGTGAATTTCCCGCCAATGCACCCTATGTGCCGTTGTACTTTTGAAATAGTCGTTGACGATTGGAACAAGTGGCTTGATGATTACGAGAAAAAACACTCCGACAGCGGAAAACAGATAGAGAACAGGCTTAGAAGAGGTGCTAATAACAGAGAAAAAGACAAAAATGAATTTGTTCATGAAGTCATTGGAAAAGCTGAAACTTTACAACAAAAGCAGGAGTTTATAAATAATTTTATAAAAGAATATAAAATTGTTGAAACAGAGCATATGCTTGTTATAGATAAAAACAAAACAGTTCACCATATTACAAGTAATTCTGCGAATTCAATATACTACGAAAATCTTGACGATATATTCAAAGGCAGTTATAATATACATAATCATCCGCCGAACGAAACGCAGTTTACATTCAGTGTTGATGCAGATATTCCAGCAATGTTTGCTGACGGAACAAAGGTTATGGAAGCGTTTGACTATAAATATTGTTATCGTATTGAATTTCCTAAAGAAATAACATATGAACAATGGGAGAACGAATTTTCAAATGTAAAAGAAAATAAACTTAAAATACTGACAGACAAAGGTGTTGATTTTGATAATTACTATGAAAATCATTTACATATTTTGATTGAAACAACATGTGAACATTTAGGAATGAGGTATTCTCGATGGGAATTATAAAACTATCTGAAAAACAAGAAAAAGAACTAAATAAAATTTCAAAAGAATTTTGGAAAAAAGAAAAGGCTATTTTAGAAAAATGGCGTGAAGAAAATCCTAATATAAAGCGTGGAATATGTAATACGCCTGAAATGAAAGCACTTCGTGAAGAAGAAAAGAAAAAGTATTTTGAAATTTTAGAAAAATATAAAAAATAACTTTTACGAAATATGGAAACAGAATAAACAATTAAGCATTTTGAGAAATCAAGGTGCTTTTTTTATACCCGAAAGGAGAAAAGTATGAAAGAAATTAAGTTTTTCCACGCACCTTGGTGTGCACCGTGCAGGTTTTATATGCAGTCTGAACTGCCGAAAATTCAAAAGAAATATACGGTTGAGATTATAGACTGTGAAAAAGACCCGTTTACAGCGGACAAATACCATATTCAGCATATTCCTGCCGTTCTCATTCTTAATAACGGCAAAGAAATATACAGAGGCAACGATAAAGCAGAGAAAATATTGGAGATATTGAAAAATGGTTACTGTTAAAAAAGAGAATAACAAAATCACGATAGCGGGACACGCTTGTTACGCCGAAAAAGGCAAGGACATAGTGTGTGCCGCTGTTTCTATATTGGCATACACACTTGAGGCAAGCGTTTCAAAACTCACTCACGACACGGCAGACTTCATATTTTTGCCCGATATAACGACGATTGAGTTTAAAACTATGAGCGAAACCTCAAAAATTCTTTTAAATTCATTCATAATCGGCATAGAAGAATTGGCAGCCAACTATCCCGACTATGTTGAATTGATAAATTGAGCAGGCGTGGAACTCGCTAAAAGCTACGGAGAGTCAAGCATTACGACTATAAATTATGGAGGTTAAAAAATGACAAAATTCAATTTACAACTGTTTGCAGAAGAAAATACGCAGACAGAACAGACAAGCGAAAAGTCGGCAGATACACAGACTGAAACCGCAGGAAAAAACACAGAAGAGAAGAAAGAGCCTGAACAGACTCAGCCGAAGTACACCGACAAGGATTTAGACCGAATTATATCGGAAAAATTCGCAAAATGGCAAAAACAAAGCGAACAAAAGGTAAGTGAAGCGAAAAGACTTGCCGAAATGAACGCACAGGAGAAAGCCGAGTACGAGCGTGAGCAGTACAAAACAAAGTATGAAGAACTTGAAAAGAAAATCGCAATCAGCGAAATGCAGTCAACTGCAAGAGATATGCTTGCAGAAGAAGGCGTAAATGTCGCTGACAGCGTTGTTTCAATGCTCATTTCAACCGACGCCGAACAAACACAGTCGGCAGTCAAAGACTTTGCACAGGCTTTCAAAAAGGCTGTTTCCGACGGAGTAACAGAAGCTTTGAAAGGCAAAACTCCGCAGACGGGAACAGGAGCAAAAATCACAAAAGAAGAAATATTAAAAATCAAAGACAGAGCCGAAAGACAAAAGGCTATTCGAGAAAACATTGAATTATTCAAATAAGGAGAAATGAATATGAAAAAATTTAATTTACAGCAATTTGCAGCACCGACAAACACAACAGTGTCAACAGATTTTGAGCCCGCAATTTCCGTTGATTTCACAAGCAGAATTTCCGAAAATATTAAATCACTTTCAGAAGTTCTCGGCGTAACAGAACTTACGCCGATGCCTGCGGGAACTCAAATCAAAACATACAAAATGACTCAAAAGAACACACCCGAACAGGTAGCAGAGGGTGAAACTATTCCGCTCACAGAGATTGAGAGAAAACCTGTTTCAACTATTGAATTGACACTTCAAAAATACCGCAGAAACACAACGGCAGAGGCTATTCAGAAAGTCGGCAAAGAACTTGCCATTAATAAATCAGACGAAAAACTTATTTCATCTGTTCAAAAGGGCATTAAAAAAGACTTCTTCACAACTCTTGCAACAGGTTCGGGCAAGGCAACAGGCACCAACTTGCAGACTGCACTTGCTAATCTTTGGGCAGAACTTCAAAAGAGATACGAAGACACCGACACAGAGCCTATTTTCTTTGTCAATCCGACAGATATTGCAGAATATCTCGGCACAGCAACAGTAACTACACAGACTGCTTTCGGTTTCAGTTACATAGAGAGTTTTCTCGGTCTCGGTACTGTTATTGTTGCTCCGCAGATTAAAGCAAAAGAGCCTATCGCAACAGTTAAAGAAAACCTAAACGGCGCTTATGTATCAATGAGCGGAGATGTCGCCGCTTCATTCGGTCTTACACCCGACGCAACAGGTTATGTGGGAATGACACACAGTGTGCAGACTTCAAACGCTTCTATTGACACTCTCTTGATGTCCTGCGTTAAGTTCTTCCCCGAATACGCAGACGGCGTTTTCAAAGCAACAATAACATCATCTATTGGCTGAGGTGGTATAAATGTTAATTGACAGAGTTAAGTTAAGACTGACTGACGAAGAAGTCTCGGAAAATGTGCTTAATGAGTACATCGCCACCGTATCTGACAGACTTTGTATAAGGCTCGGCACAGATGAGTTGCCGAGTCAGTTCAATTCAATCTGTGTTGACGCTGTTGTCAAAATGTATCGCAGACTTTGTTATGAGGGTGTTAGTTCGGAGAATGACGGCGGACTTTCAATTTCGTTCGTAGATGACATTCTTTCAGAGTATTCGGGCGAGATTTCAGCTTATACAAAGAAAAGCGGGAGGCTGCGGTTTATATGAAGTGGCTTGTTTGTACTCTCACATATCCACAAATAACGGGAAAAGACCGATTGAACAACCCTATAACAGAGGATGTGGAAGTGTTTAAGACATTCTGTCGCAGAACGCCGTTTACAGTAGAAGAAATGGCACTTGACGGTCGAAAAATAACGGAAGACAGCAGTAAATTCTTGTTATGTTGTCGAAAATCACGGCTTCCTAAATTTGACAAACTTATCTTAAACAACTCTGTCTATGTTGTTAAGAAAACAGAGGATTTGCAAAAATTCACTCTTGTATATGCGGAGGCGTTTAAGATTGAAGATTGAATTTGACGGCGTTGACAGACTTGCAAGAGAATTGCAGAGGCTGAATTCCGTGCGATTTGACGGTATTTGTAAAAAACAACTTGCTGAAATGCTCAACAGAGCGAGAAACGGCGGAACGCCTGTTGATACGGGACAACTTCGCGACAGTTCTCGTTCCGACGGCAAAAATGAAATGGGATATTCTGTCGGATATGCTCCGCACGTGGAGTACGGATACCGTCTGCGTGGCGGTGGTTGGGTAAATGGTCAGCATTATCTAAAAAATAATGTTGATGAACAGTCAGAGATTTTTAAAGAAGATTTGAAAGACGCACTATTGAAAGGATAGAGATGTATAAGAGATTAGGTTTAGTTGACTTGATTTCTGCAATACAACTGAAAGTTGAAGATAAAACAGGGCTAAAGTGCTACGACGCAGTACCGTCGGACGCACCGAGCCCTTTTTATTTTGCAGAAGTCGTCCAAAAGAAAGCAGACAACACGAAAACAATGCTTCGAGATGTCTTTACGGTGTTTATTCACGCCGTAGCAGAGCCGACAGGCAGTTCAGAAAAAATTTACGACCTCATCCAAAAACTTGAAGAGGCTTTAAGTGAGGAAATCGAACTTCCTGAAGAGTTTGAATTGATACTTCAAACAGAAAACGGTTTACAAGCGTTAAAGACAGACGAAACAGACGAAAAACACGCCGTCATATCGTATGACTTCACGGTGTGTTACGGCTACAAATTTAAATAAGGAGAAATAATATGAAAAATTTAGATTTACAAAAATTTGCATTTGACAACAACGACTATTGCGACTTTTCTTCTGTTGCTGCAAAAGCAGTTGCAGGTAAAAACATAGTTCTCGCAGTGTTCAATTCGTCAGGCGATAAACTTCTCGCAGTGGCAGGACAGAAAGGTTTGACAATCAACCGTTCTTCTGAAAGTATAGAAATTTCGTCCAAAGACACAGAGGGCGGATGGAAAAGTAAGATTGCAGGCGCTAAAGAATGGTCAATCGACATTGACGGCGTTTTCGTTCCGAATGATGAGTCGCACAAGGTTCTTGGCAAAGCGTTTGATGACGGAGAGCCTGTGTGCCTTAAAGTCATCGACAAGAAAACAAGTAAGGGAATGTTCGGCGGTCTCGCAGTAATCACAGACTACCCGATTGAAGCACCGTTTGACGACGCTATGACATACTCACTTACTCTTGAGGGTATGGGTGCGCTTGTTGATTTGACCGTTACACCGCCCGAACCCGACTCAATGCCTGAAGGTGTTGCAGGACTTGAACAGTTGACAGTTGTATCAGTTGCACACGCAAGTACAGTCGGAAGCACTTCCGTCTATGTAAACCCTGTAAAAGCAGGCGGTAACAAATACAAATACAAAACAGGTAAAACAGTAAACTATCCTGCTTATATGGAAGATTGCACTTCACTGACTGATTGGGACGGTACTGCCGCTATTAAGGCAACAACAGGCGACAAGATTATCATTATTGAATGCAATTCAGAAAACAAAGCACTTAAAGCAGGAGTGGCAAAAGTAACATCTAAAGCGTAAGGAGAATGATTATGTTTGAATGGGAAGGTAAACAGTACGAACTCAAGTTTAATCTTGAGAGAATTAAAATGATTGAAAATGCGACAGGCAAGCCTATTGTAACGGAAATAGCGCAAAACGACGGAATTTTAAGCACAAATTCTTTGGAAATGTATTTTGCTTTGGCATTGAAAGAATACGGCGCAGATGTTTTTTATCCAACTAAAAAAGGTATCAAGATAGCAGACGATATGCTTATGCAAAACGGCTATTCTGCCGTTGCAGGACCTGTATTTGAAGCACTTGAAAGAGACTGCCCTTTTTTATTCCGTTAAGGCTTTTAGAACCTGAATATTTTAAAAACGAAAACAACGAACCGCAAGAGCAAAGTCCGTACAGTGAGTATGAAGACTTTGCTTTTTTTGCGGTCAATTTCGGGTATTCAAAAAAGGACTATGAAAGCCTTACACCGACTGAAAAAGCGTTCATCATCAAGGCATACGAAACAAAGACAGTCAACGACTCTACATTCATCAGGAACGCTGTTTTGAATGCGGTTAATAACGCTTTTCGCAAAAAGGGTAAACAGTTCGTTGAACTGTGGAAAAAGCAACAAAAATATGATGAAGAAGAAATCGAAAACGATTTAAAAATCATTAAAGAAAATGAAGAAAAAGAGGGTAAAGGTTGGATTGCCCTAATCTATCAAGGAAGGAGGGGTTAAATGGCAGACTATACGCTGTCGGCGAAAGTAACTGGAGACGCTTCATCTTATGAAAAGACGATGAAACGAGTTCAGACCATTACTGAAAATTTCGACTCGAAAGTTAACAAAATGGCGCACGGTATGGTGTCCGTCGGCGGAAAACTCACTTTAGGATTGACAACTCCGCTTGTAGTTGCAGCAAAACAAATGGTGTCGTCTGCTTCAGACTATCAAGAGAATTTAAACAAGATTGATGTTGCTTTCGGAAAAAGCGGGAAAGCAGTTACAAAATGGGCGAAAAATGCAAAAAAGCAATTTGGTATGTCAAACAACGAAGCACTTGAGTCAACGGCTCTGTTCGGCGATATGGCTACCGCTATGGGTATAACCGAAAAAAAAGCGGCCGATATGGCTATGACTTTGGCAGGACTTGCAGGCGATATGGCATCGTTTAAAAATATTGATGTTGCACAGGCTATGACTGCGCTTAAAGGTGTATTCACAGGAGAAACTGAGTCTTTAAAGCAACTCGGTATCATTATGACTCAAACGAATTTGGAAGAGTTTGCTTCCAAAATAGGCAAGAACTATAAAGAAATGTCACAGGCTGAAAAAGTGCAGTTACGATACAACTATGTTCTTTCGGCAGGTAAAAACTCAATGGGCGACTATGCAAGAACTGCTGACGGAACGGCTAACACCTTGAGAACATTTAAAAAGTCTGTTGAAGACCTTTTGACAGTTTTCGGTGCAAATCTTTTACCGAGCGTAACGAAAATTGTCGGTAAAATGACGGAAATGGTTGACAGTCTTGCGTCGGCTTCGCCCGAAACTCAAAAAACCGTTTTGGCAGTCGGAGGTTTGGCGGCAGGACTCGGACCCGCAATCGGAGCAATGGGACAGATGTTTCTTGCCTCACAAGGCTTGAGTTCGGTTTTCGCAAGTATGAAAGGCAAAATCGCTCAAATTCCGTCAGGACTTCAACTGATGAAAACTACGGCAGTCGGCGCAGGCAAAGATTTTAAAAATCTCGGTGGAGCGATAGTTGAAGCAGTTGCTAATCCACAAATCAAAAAAAGTACTGCTGAAATAATAAAAATAGGCAAAGATTTTAAAAACCTTGGCGGAGAAATGGCTAAACCTTTTACCGATTCAAAAATCGGGCAGTCGGCAAAAAATATGAGCGTGAATATAATAAAATCTCTCACAGACTCGAAAATAGGTCAGTCGGCAAAAGGTATAGTGGGAACTTTCAAAGATACGGGAACTTTAGTCGGGCAGTATTGTGGAATGCTCGGCAAACAGATTGACGGTAAACTTAACGGTACTTTTTCAAAAGTCGGTAAAGGTATAGGCTCGTTTAAAGGTTATATGTCATCACTTGGAACAGCGTTTGCGCCGATTACTTCAAAAATCAGTAATTTGTCTGGAGCATTTAAAGGAATGTCTTCGTCAATCGGCTCTGCACTTCAACCTATAATTTCAAAAGTCGGCTCATTTTCAACCGTCTTTATGAAAGGCTTTAACATAATGGGCGTTATAGGTCTTGTAACGGCAGGATTGGGACTTCTTAATAACAATTTCGGTACTGAAATTGAAAAAATGATTTCCACCGTTACCGAAAAAGGTCCTGCGATTATTTTTACTCTTGCACAAGGCATTTTTATGAATTTGCCCCGATTAATTGAATCGGGTAGTTTAATGCTTAATTCTTTGATAAACGGAATTATGGAATGTTTACCTAATTTGATTTGGGGCGCGGTTCATATAGTTTCAACACTTGTATCAAGTATTTCAAGTAATCTTGTACTTTTAATTAATATGGCTGTTGACATTATTATGATAATTGTGCAAGGTCTTGTGGAAAATATGGGACTGATAATTGATGCAGGATTAGACCTTTTGGTAGGACTTACTAACGGAATTGTAACGGCACTCCCTACATTAACGGAACAACTTCCGACTATCATTAAAACAATTATCAGAGTTCTTATTTCCCGCTTGCCTCAAATTATTCAAACAGGTATAAAAATCTTGGTAACATTGGCGACAGGTATCATAAACGCCATTCCTGAACTTGTGGCAATGCTGCCCGAAATTATTGATACAATCAAAGATAGTTTCGCACAGCAAGATTGGGGGCAGATAGGTAAAGATATAATTGACGGTTTAATCAACGGTCTGAAAAGTATGCTCAGCAGTCTTTGGGATACAGTTAAAGATGTTGCAAAAAGCATAGGCGATACATTTAAGGAGATTCTCGGCATTCACTCTCCGTCAAAACTGTTTATGCAGTTCGGTATTTACACCGATAAAGGCTATGCTATTGGTATCGAAAAAGGCAAAAAGCAAATCTATAAAGAACTTTCAAATCTTCAAATTCCTCAAACATTCGAGAGTTCCAAACTCCCGACTACAAGTACAGTTTCGGCTGCAAACACTGCTCCTATGTCGCAGGCAAGGGCAGATTTGAGCGGTTTCGGAGACTATGTTGTGTCTGCAACAACAAGTCAGTTTTCAAAACTTGCAGAGGCTCTTGAAAAGGGCATAGGCTCAATGAGAATGGTTGCAGACGGCAGAGAAACGGCAAGGTTTGTAAGTAGTTTAGGATTTCAGAAAGCAGGTGCAAGATGAAGTTTAAGTATGTGAATTCAAAAGGCGAAACGGTTGACTTTTCGGATTTCCCGTACTTGTTTCAAGATGGAAATCTGCTTGATTATGCGTGGAGTTATGACACTGTCGAAAACTCAAATAAAGTCTTTAACTTCAACAGAAAACCTGTTGAGAAAACTTTTCAAATTGCAGTTGTACCCGATTTCAATACAGATGTTACAGAACGACGGGAAAAGTTAAAAAATGCAGTCAACCGCATTTTTGAAGTTTTGGAGTTTGATGTTCTTAACGGAATTGACGGCAAATTGTACTGTGGGGAAGATATGTATCTTCCCTGCCGTATTTCTGCTTCAACAAAAAGCGATTGGAACAAGGGCATTCCTTTTATGTTTCAGGAGTTTACAGCGGTTTCTGCAAAAGGATGTTGGTTGAAAGAAGTAAAAAAATCTTTCACGGTTAAACAAGAACAGGAAACTGATGAAATGCTCGATTATCCGTATGACTATGAATACAATTTTGCAACTGCATTGTCGGGAACAGAATATTGGAGTGTTAACAAACTTGCTTCGTCTGATTTTCTGCTGACAATCTACGGCTCGGCGGTCAATCCAACTGTGTATATTAATTCCGAACCGTATGCAGTGTTCGTTACGCTTGAAGCAAACGAGTATTTAACTATCGACTCAAGGACAAATGAAGTTATTAAGCATACAGACAGCGGAGATATATCCGTCTATGATTTGCGCGGAAAGCAACACTCTGTCTTTTCAAAAATTCCGAGTGGAGATTTGCTCGTTACTTGGAACGGAAACTTCGGCTTTGACATAGTTGCTTTTGCCGAAAGGAGCGAGCCTGAATGGACTTAATTCTTGCCACAAAAGACGGTAACGATATTTGCAGTCTTGTTTATACGAAGTCGGATTTTTCAATAGGAAATACGAATGATTTTGAAATAACAATCATTCTTGCCGATTGGAACAGTAATATCAAGGTCGGGTGCCGTGTCTATTCTCCTAAATCTGAAATCGGCGGAATAATAGGCGGAATTAAAACTGATACTGCTACCGACACAATTACGCTGACGGGCTATACTTGGCGTGGACTTTTGAAAAAGAAAGTCATATCTCCGCCTGCAAATGAAGCGTACAAAAAAGTAAGCGGAGATTTAAACGATATTCTGTTACAGATTATCGGCAACAATTTCAACGGCATAATAAGAGCAAAACAATCAAAATCGGGAATTTCGATAACATATCAATTTGATAGATATACCGATATGCTGTCGGGATTTACAAAAATGCTTTCACGAAAAAACTATAAACTGAAAATAGAATACATCCAACAGGAACAGGGAGCAGCAGGCTTCGTTGAAGTCTCTGCCGTTCCCATATTCGACTATTCTCAAAAGATTGAGTTGTCGCAAGACAGTCAAGTCAACTTTATTTCGGAACAAATCAACAACGCCTGCAATCATTTAATAGCACTCGGAAAAGGCGAGTTGACAGACAGAGAAGTCATACATTTGTATGCCGACAGAAACGGTGTTGTATCGAATGTACAGACATTTTTCGGTATAGATGAAGTGTGTGAAACATACGAAAATGTGAGTTCTGAAAACCTTAAAGAAGATGCCTTAAAAGAATTTGATAATCGAATTGCGAAAAGCACTTTCAAAATGGACATTGCGTCACTCGGAATAGATGTTGACATAGGCGATATAGTCGGGGGTCGAGATTATATTACGGGAATTTCAGCAAAAAAACCGCTTTTTGAAAAAATAATAACTACTGAAAACGGACTTACTTCCATTCAGTACAATTTGGAGGGTAACGAATGAAAATTATAACAGGAAAAACGGGAACACCGCATATTACTTCACAGCAAGACAGAGATATTAACTGTGCTGTTTTCGGGAGTGATAGTTATGTTATGCCTGTCGGTGAAAGATTGAAAGCAGAACAACAGACATCGAACACCATCAGAATTAGAGACGGCTTACTTGTAATGCAGGGCTGCGCCGCCTCAATCGACAGCGGAGCGTTTGACGATGTGCAGATAGAAAACGGCTCACAGGGTGTTAACAGAATAGACTTGATAGTTGCACGATATACGCAAGAAACTGAAACAGGTTACGAAAGCGTTAAAATTCAAGTTATTAAAGGAACACCTGCTAACAGTCCGAAACCGCCTGCAGTTCAAACCGGCGAAATAAGAAAAGGCGTAAAAACGGTTGATTTTGTGCTGTATGAAGTACAACTTGAAGCAATAACCATAAAAACTATTACTGCCAAATTTAAAACTGTTGACAGAAGCCTTTATGATTTGGCGAAAAATCAAAAAGTGCTGTGGTCAAACAATTACGGTTTCTATATGGCAAGTAATCAAACTATAACACTTGCTGAACCTGTGTCGGCTCAACCACACGGAATTGTTCTGCTGTGGTGTGGTGCTTCATCTGACGGTCAGTCGAAAGACGCTGAATTTTTATGTCAATTTATACCAAAAAAAGCCGTTTCAATGTTTAATAACAAAGGTTTTTCGTTTTTTTCCCCCGGATACAGTTTTGAAAATATCAGTGCAAAGTATGTTTATGTTTCGGAAAACAGCATTCGAGGGAATGATTTAAATATGGAGAAAGCGACAAAAAACGGAATAACTTATGATAACAGAAATTGTAAACTAAGGGCGGTAATCGGCGTATGATTAAGATTGATTTTACTGAAACGAACGAAGTTCGTAACACAGAACTTTTTCAGTTCGACTACGGACAAACTCTTGAAATTTCGGGTGTTGAATTACCCGAAAAATTTGAGATGCACTTTGAATATGGCGATATATCGCTGTCGGTTGACGGTATATATTCCGACGGTAAAGGCACGGTTAAAGTACCCGATACACTTTTAGACGGTTTGAGGGCAAAATTTTCTGCTTGGCTTTATGTTGAAGACGGAAAAAGCGGGAAAACGCTTAAAACAGTTGAATTTATTTTGGGAAGACGAAAAAAGCCGTCAGACTATCCTTGCAATCCGTCTGAAATAGCAGAAGTTAAATCTCTTGCCGAGTATGTAAAAGAAAACGCCGACAAGGTGGCGACGGCTGAAAAGGTCGGACAAGACTTGTTGCAGAAAGCAGAAAACGGAGAGTTTGACGGAGCAGACGGCAAAGACTACATATTAACTGAAACCGATAAAGCAGAAATAGCAGAAGCTATCCCTGTTGACGCTGAACTTTCTGCAACTTCCACAAAGCCGTTGCAAAACAAGGTTGTCAAAAAGCACTTCGACAAAGTTCAGGACATTCTTGCAGACGGAAAACTCAAAGATATTATCTGCTTTACTTCCGAGCAGGAAGCGACAGACGGTCAGTATCTCGAGTATGTGCAGCCGAATGGTAAGTTCAAACAAGCCTTGCTTGATAAAGAATTTTATATCTTAATTTTTGCACTTGCTGAACCTATTCTTGACGGCGAAACAATGTATTGGGGAATTTACATTGTTACAAAACAAGACACTGTCGATGTAGGACACCTTGTTATTATGGCGGGTTTTGAGGAACAGATTTATCAACTTGAAGAAAAGGTCAAATCGCACGATGAAACTGTTTTGCAAATCACAAAAAATTATCAAGTGATGTTAACAAGTCTTAGCAATCTTAATTCTTCACAAAACGAAATGCGAGATAATATGCCTATAGAGATTAAAGAGAGTATCTACCCTGTCGGCATTATAATTCAGTTCGCCGATAATCTCGACCACAGCAGTTTTCTCGGTTTCACTTGGGAGCGTTGTCTTGTCGGAAGAACACCTGTCGGCATAGATATAAACGACACCGATTTCAGCGAGATAGGAAAACAACTCGGCGAGAAAACTCATCTGCTGACCGATACGGAAGCACCGAAACTAAAACCTCGTGGAAGTACTTCGATAGTTTCCGACAATGACAATGACTTTGCAGGACCGTCATATAACGGTCTCGGCGAGCCACACAATAACATTCAACCGTCAGAGGTTGTAGCGTTTTGGAAAAGAGTAAAATAAGGGGGTGGAGAAATGGAATGGACAGTTGTAACGGTTATCATTGCGATAGTCGGACTTATCGGAACAGTGGCAGTTCCGCTCGGTAAGAATACCAGAGCAATGACGCAACTTGCAGAGCAAATCAATCACTTGAATTTTCGTATCACAGACGATGAAAAAGATTTTAGCGACTATAAAGCAAAAGCAAGTCTGCGACACGAGAAAATCTTCAACAGTCTTGATAAGCACGAGACAGAACTAATTAACCACGAATATAGACTTAATAATCTTGAAAAGGAGAAAACAAAATGAAAATCAATTGGAAATTAAGACTTCAAAACAAAACAACACTTGTAACTTTAATCACTTTGATTATCACATTTATTTATCAGATTTTATCTTTTTGCGACGTAGTGCCGAAAGTATCACAAGAAGAAATAACTAATACAATGCTGATATTGATTAACATTTTCGTCGTTCTCGGCGTAGTAGTTGACCCGACAACAGACGGTATCGGCGACAGTGAACAGGCTCTTGAGTATGACGAACCTAAAAAACTTGATAAATAAGGAGTTGAGAATATGAGTAAAATTTGTTTCGCAATCGGACACGGCAAATCTGCAAAGGGCGGATATGACAGTGGTGCTACACACGCAGGCTATCACGAATTTAAAATCGCAAGGGAAATAGGCAAATACGCACAGGAGTATTACAACAAGCATTACAACGAGCATTGCGATTTGATGAATTACAACGGAGATTTATCACTCAAACAGAGAATAGCAAAACTTCAAGACAATACATACGACCTTGTCGCAGAATTCCATTTGAACGCAGCAGGGGGTCAAGGTACTGAATGTTACTACCACCACAAGTCAGAGCGTGGAAAGAAACTCGCACAGGCTGTTACTGACGAGATTTCAAGTACTTTAGGAGTTAGAAACAGAGGTGCAAAAATTAAACTCAATGCACTTCGCAAAGATTATTTCGGCATTATTAGGCAGACAAAACCTTGTGCTATTTTGATTGAGACTGTATTCATTGACAGTTCCGACCTTGACACTGTTAAGACGGCTGACGGTCAGAAAAAATGCGGTGAGGCAATCGCACGAGCCGTTGCAAAGGCAAGAGGCTTGTCGGCAACGGAAAAACCGTCAGAGCCTAAACCTACACCGAAGCCGACACCTAAACCCGAACAGTCAAAACCAAAGCCGAACTTCATTGAACCTGTCGTTTGGCAGAATGGCAGCACGAAGGAAAACGCCTATTCTGACAATGCTTTAAAAAACAAAATAGGTTCTTTAAGTCGAAAAGAAAAAGCCGACTCGTTCGGTAAATACGACGGAAAAACGCTTGTTGTATATGATATTTCGAGTGGGCACAAGAAAGCGGGTTTTGTAAAATACGAGGGTAAAAATCCGAAAAAAGTCGGAGAATGGGGTGCAGACTATCAGAACGGCAGTACACCTGAAGATGTTTACTCCGCAACAGACTTAAGCGACAAAATCGGCTCGCTTGACCCATACGAAAAATGTAAATGCCTTGCCAAATACAAGGGCAGATATTTAGTCTGTTACAAAGTAAACAGCACAAATACATACAAGACAGGCTTTGTAAAATACAATGGTAAAGTAGAATAAAAAGAACGGGGTGCAGTCAACTGCACCCCTGTTTTTTATTTGTTTTCTTCAATAAATTTTTCAATGGCTGATTTAAAAACGCTTGCTTGAGAAATGTTTTTTTCTTTACAAATTTCTTTGAATTCTGATACCAACTCTTTAGGTAACTGAGCACTGATACAAGTATAAACTTTTTTATTATATCTGCGTTTAACTTCACTGCTTGTCGTTGTTTTTCTTTTTTCTTGCATAACTTATTAACTCCTTTATATCAAAGATTGAAACTATTAAAACGGCAATCGCTGTTATAAGTGTTAATATTTTTAAAATAGGAGAGAAACCTATAATAAAACCTAAAATTATGAAAAATGATAAAATTGTAGGTAAAAATATTTTAATCACTTGAAAATCATCCTTTCATATGCTATAATGTAACTGTCTTAAATGAGGGGAGTTTTTCGTCTTCCCCTCGCCGACGATTAGTTCTTGAATAGTGCGATTATTGCAACGACTGCTAAAATCACTTGCGTAACCGTATTCACTATTTCAAGGACTATTTTTTTGTCCTTCATAGCAGGTACCTCCTGTAATTATTGTTGAGTGATTTCCTCTCTCAACATTTATAATTATATCATACTAATATTAGTATGTCAAGACTTTTTTTGAAATTTTTTTAATTTTTTTAGAGGAAAAGGGAACAGGAGCAGTGAAAACTGCTCCTGTTTTATGTGTAATTTTTATAGTCATTGTTTGAAGTGTTTAAAATCTCTTTCCAATTATTAGGAAATCCTATTTTGTTAAGTTCAATAGATGTATTATACTCATCTATTAGTACTTCAAGATTAACCATAAATTCTGAATTCCATTTAATTGGGTCAAAATATAGAAACTTTAATACTAATATATAATCGAACACTTTTTTATTTAATGTATATGGAAACCCTTTTGGTGTAGATGGTATTGACACAAGAGCATTGTTATAAAGCCTTGAATAATGAGCACAATTATTACGCAATTCAGTTAAACATTTCAACCAACTTGCCATATTTGTATCAGTTGTATGATATAAATTTTTTGCTATAGCTTTTTTATCAGTTCTAAGCATATCAGAGTAAAACAACGATAATTGACCTACAGTGAACAATTCAATTATTACCCAAATAGGAAATTTGCCACCATAAAATTTTTTGTGGTGTTTTACTGCTAATTTATTTTTGTTTCGTTCAATATTATCATTTATTTGTTGAATAAATTTTTCGTGATTATGATGGTTATTGTAATTGTCTTTACAAATGTATCCTAATGCACCATATTTATGTGCGTGATAATATGATAACTGAGCACGAAGCATTATCTCAATTTCTTCAATCGTACTGAACAATAAATGACGTAGTTTTCTGTCAAATTCATAAGTTCTATACATATTGTTAAATGTTGTACCTTCGGCATAAGTTTCATCAAGTTCTTTATATGGTAAAAAATATGCTGTTAAGCGATAATAATTTATTTGTTTAAGAATATCTTTTGCCCATACCTCATCACCAATAATGCAACCACGGTCTTTTATTTTATTAAGTTGTTCATCAAAAGTGGTGGCAGACTTTAATTTCCGTATTTTTCTAATTTCATCACACATTTAAATGTCTCCAAAAATAAAAAAATCTCCCACTGGGACACTTGCGTAGCAGAGGTGCGGGGAGTCTCATCGCTATTATTATAGCATAAATTAGTCAGATTGCAACTGAATATTTCTTCAAAATTATATCTTTGGCTAATTTATACAAAAAATCAACTTATTTTTGTTATATATGATATGATGATAAATAAAAAAGTCTTGCAAAGCAGCATAATAACAGATAGAAGAACCGCCTCACAAGACAATAAGATTATACCAAATCTTAATTATTTTACAATGGAATTAAGTAACCGTTGTGTTTATTTAACATTGTCGTATCTTTTTTCAATACAGTCCTCCGTATTGACTTATAATTATTGCGGCGGCTCTCGGGTCGGGATTTTTTATATTAATCGGAAATTGCAATTTCTTTTGATAACTAAACATCAGTCGTCGTCCTCCTCTCCTGCACTAAAGTCCCATGGCCATGGGTTTTTTAACCATTCATCTGAGTTTGCGGCGTTTACTGTCAGCGGTCCAAACTCTTGTTCAAATTGTTTTTTGAGTTCAAGATATTTCTTTTCATATTCTTTGTACATTTCTTTTGCTGTTTTGTCGCATGAGTGTGTGTCAAGATAAACTCGTGTTTCCCACATTGCAAATTGTGCTGCGGAAAGCCGTCTTAGCATTTTTTCTCGTTTCATTTTTTACAGCCTCCTAAAAATCTTTTGTTAAGAACAGGGTACAGAGTGCCTTCTCTGAGTGCTTTTTCTTCATCGTATGCTATTGTTGATTGTTGAAAAGGCACATACGCCATTGTGACTGCTGCATCTGCCGGTATAGACGGTATTTGGCATCTGTCACAAGACTTTTCCCGCTCAATATTTAAAAATGTCGGCTGAAAAAGGTCTTCATATTTATCCATAGCTTACTCCTTAAAATTATTTGAACTTTCGTTCTCTATATATTATTCTTTTTTTGATTTTTAGTTAAAATATTTTTATTTTTTGGTTAAAATAATGTATGAATGCGATTTTTCAGTAATATATTTTTTATTGAATAGCTAATAATAATGTGATATTATTATTAAATAGTGGTAAAATATATCCAAATTTTTTAAAAGAAGGTAATTTCTATGGCAAAGAAAAAAATAGTAATTTTCGGCGGCGGAACAGGTCTTTCTTATGCATTAAAAGGCTTAAAAGAGTTTCCGGTTGACATTACGGCTGTAATAACTGTTTCTGATGACGGAAGAAGTACAGGGCGACTTCGTGAGGAATTTTTAATTCCTGCCGTTGGAGATATCAGAAAAGTTTTGTCAAATCTTTCGACATTACCGAAAGAGTTGAGCGATATTATGGAATATCGTTTTGACACATACAGTGATTTAAACGGTCATCCGATTGGAAGCCTTATTTTAACTGCTCTTATGCAAAAAACAGGCAGTTTGAAAGACAGTATTGCTTATCTCAGCAATTTACTTCAGGTAAAACACACAGTTTATCCTGTTTCCGAAGATTATTTGACTCTTATGGGCGAAACTGTTGACGGAAAGATTATCGAAGGCGAAGCAGAACTTACAAACGAGCATACAAAGTATAAAAAACTGTTTTATAAGGAAAAACCGCATGTTCTTAAAGAGGTTCTCGACGCAGTGGCAGACGCCGATTTAATAATTTTAAGTATGGGCAGTTTGTTTACAAGTGTACTTCCTCATTTGTTGTGCGACGAAGTTGTTAAAGCAATAAATGACGCATCTGCAAAAGTAATGTATATTTGTAATGCTATGACTCAACCGGGTGAAACAGATGACTTTGGTGTAGATGACCATGTTAATGTGCTTGAACAATATCTTGGAAAAGACAGGATAAATGTTGTAATTGCAAGTAATTCCGTTATCAGTGATGAAATGCTTAAAAAATACGAAACGGAAGAACAAAAAGATCAGGTTAAAATTGACTATGATAATATCGAAAAGAAAAAGTATGAACTTATTGAAAGCAATTTGCTTACAACAGATAACGGCACTATAAAACACAATACATTTAAACTTGCAGCAGAAATTTTTTCATATTTAATGAGATAAATTATTCCAAAATAACAGTAAAAACCCTCCTGATGTTAATGAACATTAGGAGGGTTTTTTATAAGATTATAAACTGTTAATCATATTTAATAAACTTTTATAATAGTCGAATGTGTCGTTGATTTTTGTCATACCGCCTTGAAGTGACATATGGTCGCCGTTATAAGCAGGAAGAACATTCCAAACACCTTTTTCAATATTGTTTTTGTCAAAATCTTTGTGTTTTTCATTAAATGGATATTTTGCCGAAACAGTATTTACAAGCCCGTCGTTTTCAAGCCATTTTTCATCAATGATATAACCGTTCGGCGTTTTCCCTGTGAAAATTCCCATTGCTTTTGCAGAAAACCTGAACAACATTTCCATATCTTTTCTGAAAGGCTTGTGTTGTTCGTTTTCGTCTTTATAAGTTATAGATGCAGGAATGGAAAAGTAATATATGTTTTCTGAAGTATGTAGTTTTTCGTTGAGTTTTATTGCATTGTCAATCTGTAAATCATAGTTTGCCGAGTCTGTTTTCTTACTTGAAAGACAAGCTTTTAATGTGTATAACATAGTTGATTGAAAATAGTCACGGCACGCATTTAAAGGACTTGATGTGTCATAGAATTTTTTGTCTTTTTTGTCAATCAAATATGCTGTGGTTCCGTTATGAGGAGCGGCTAAAGCAGTTATGCTGTATATAAGTTCAGACTTGTTGCCGGTAAAAAGTTCGCTTATACTTCCGTCAGTTGTGGCATCTTGTTCTTCTTTTGAACCTTTTTCTAACAGTGTTGCCAACATTCGTATTGTTGCACCGCCAAAAGAATGACCCAAAAGATTGACCTTGTTTTCTTTGTCCCATTGTTTTAAAAGTGCTTTACCGCTAAAGTCTTTTCCGTAGCGTTTGTGATTGTGAAGTTTACTGTGATATGCTCCGTAATCTACCCGTGTCCCTGACAACTGTGCATACAGTTCGCACGCTCTGTCCCATGCACTTCCTAAAGGAGAAACAGAAGCCGAATGGCATTCAAATTGTTCATTGTTTAATTGTTTCATCAGGTCTTTTCCAAGCATTCCCCAATAATGAACTATTTTATTTCTTAAATCATAACTTCCCCATCCGGCAAGACCGTGTACAAATATAAATGGATAGTTTGTGTTTACAACCGTTGCTGTTTTAAAAAAGTTTTCTTCAAAAACATTTTCTGTTCTGTTCATAAATTTCTCCGTTGTTGCTTAATTATCGCAATACTCTTTATATTTTTACTCAAATTGTGATTTGTACAATTTTGCGTATTCGCAGTTTAAGTTCAGCAATTCATCGTGAGTGCCTTTTTCAATGATTTTGCCGTCGGAAACAACTGCTATTTCATCGGCATTTTTGATTGTTGAGAGTCTGTGTGCAACAACTATGGTTGTTCTTCCTTTGCAAAGTTCGTTGAGTGCGTTTTGTATAAGTGTTTCGGTTGAATTGTCGAGTGCGCTTGTTGCCTCGTCTAAAATAAGAATTGACGGATTTTTTAAAAAGACTCTTGCTATACTCAAACGCTGTTTTTGACCACCCGAAAGTTTAACGCCTCGCTCGCCAATCTGTGTTTCATATCCGTCTTCAAGCGATACGATATAGTCGTGAATATTTGCTTTTTTAGCGGCTTCAATCACTTCTTCGTCAGTTGCGTCAAGTCTTCCGTACAAAATGTTTTCTTTTATGCTCGAATTGAAAAGGTAAACATCCTGTTGAACAATTCCTATATTTTTTCGCAGACTGTCTGCCGTAATATCGTTTATATCATAGCCGTCGATTTTTATTTTTCCGTTTTTAACGGTGTAAAATTTCGGAATTAAATGGCAGATTGTAGTTTTGCCTCCGCCGCTTGAACCGACAAGTGCAAATGTCTGTCCTTGATTTATTTTAAGGCTAATGTTTTTTAAAACATTTTTTTCGCCGTCATATCCGTAAGAAACATTTTCAAATTCAATGTTTCCGTTTAATTTTTCAATGTTTTTGTCATTGTCTTTGTCTTTTTCGGGTTTTGTATCCATAATTTCAATAAAGCGTTCAAAACCTGTAACACCGTTTTGGTATTGCTCCATAAAATTGATGAGTGTTGTAACAGGCGTTAAAAATAAGTTAACGGAAACAATAAATGCAGAATAGTCAGCGAAAGTTATTTTACCTTTATAAAGAAAAATTCCGCCTGCAATTAAAACAATTACATTGAAAATATCGGTTACAAAAGATGTTGTTGAATGGAATTGTCCCATTGCTTTGTATGCGTCTTTTCTCGATTTAACAAATTCTTCATTGCCTTTTTCAAACTTCTCGGTTTCTTTTTCAGCATTTGTGAATGCTTTTGTAACACGAATTCCCGAAATACTGCTTTCTAAATCGGCGTTGATTTTCGCTATTGATTTTCTGCTTCTCATAAATGCGTCTTTCATTCTGTTTTTGAGCAAAACGCTTATTATCACAAGAAAAGGAACGCATATAAAAATGATTAGCGTAAGCCAAATATTTATTGTTGAAAGATAGATGAATGAAGTAAGTATTGTGATTGTAGATACGATTAAGTTTTCCGGTCCGTGATGAGCAAGTTCGCTTATATCCATTAAATCGTTTGTCATTCTTGACATCAGTTTTCCCGTTTCGTGATTATCGTAGAAACTGTACGGAAGTTTTTCAAGATGAGTGAACATATCGTGTCTCATTTGAGCCTGCATTTTTACACCCATTATATGACCTTGATACTGTATGAAAAAATTGAGCAACATTCTGATAAAATAAAGTGTTAAAAGTGCAGTACCGAAAATAAAAATCATTTTAAATTTTTTGTTAGGTATCAAATCGTTAAGCATTGTTCTCGTAACTATCGGGTAAACAATTCCGATAAACGATACGGTAAACGACGCCAACATATCAAGTATAAATATTTTTTTGTGCGGTTTGTAGTAACTGATAAATCTTTTGAACATATTTTACCTCTTTTTTATTTTTTATAATTATATCATAAGGCGACAAAAATGCAAAATTGAATTTTTCATTTGACTTTTTAATTTTAAAAAAATATGTTATAATCAGTAAAACAGTTGTTTAAGGGGAATATCGTATGAAAGAAATAAAGTGTCCTAATTGCGGTAAAATGTTTCAAGTAGATGAGTCCGGCTATGCCGCTATTCTAAAACAAGTCAGAGATGAAGAGTTTGAAAAAGAGTTGGAGCAAAGAGAAAATGCAATAAAAAACGAAAAACAATCGGCACTTAAATTGGCAAATGCCGAAAGTGAAAATATTATTAATTCTCTTAAAGAAAAATTGAAATCGGCAGAAAGCAAAATGGCTTTGGAAATTGAAAAAGCAGTAAATGAAAAAGACAGAGAATTAACTGAAAAATCTCAAAAACAGTTATATGAAAGCAATTCTAAAATTCAACAATTACAATCTCGTTTGGAAACAGATATAAACAAGATGGAATTGCGTTTGAAAGATGAAATTGCAAAAAAAGAACAGGAAATTTCAAATTTGAAAATGCAAATTGCCACAAAAAATTCAGAACAAGATTTGGCTGTTTCAAAAGCGATTGCAGAAAAAAATCAAGAATTAAATATAAAAGAACAAGAAATCATTGCATTAAATTCAAAATTCAACAGTGCGGAAAATGAATATAAAATCAAGGAAAATGCAATAAAAGAAAAATTTGAAAAGGAATTAAAGGACAAAGACGAATTAATAGGATACTATAAAGATTTTAAAGCCCGACAATCAACAAAAATGGTAGGGGAAAGTCTTGAACGGCATTGTGAAAATGAGTTCAACAAACTTCGTGCGACTGCTTTTAAAAATGCGTATTTTGAAAAAGACAATGACGCAAGAAGCGGAAGCAAAGGCGACTATATATTTAAAGAGTTTGATGAAAACGGCGTGGAAATCATTTCCATAATGTTTGAAATGAAAAACGAAATGGACACTACTGCAACAAAACATAAGAACGAAGACTTTTTCAAAGAATTGGACAAGGACAGAAATGAGAAGGATTGTGAATATGCAGTTCTTGTATCGTTGCTTGAAGCAGATGATGAGTTTTATAATTCCGGAATAGTCGATGTTTCGTACAGATATGAAAAAATGTATGTAATAAGACCGCAGTTTTTTATTCCGATGATTACATTGCTCAGAAACGCAGCATTGAATTCATTGAAATATAAGCAGGAATTGGTTGAAATAAGAAATCAAAATATTGATATTACAAATTTTGAAAACAATCTTATGGAATTTAAAGACAGTTTTTCAAGAAATTATTATTACGCTCACGATAGATTTATTGACGCGATAAAAGAAATAGACAAATCTATTGAACATTTGCAAAAAATAAAAGAAAATTTAACAAAGTCTGACAATCATTTAAGAGCGGCTAACAATAAAATTGAAGATGTTACAATCAAGAAGTTAACAAAAGGCAATCCTACTATGCAGGCTAAATTTGAAAATTTAAAAAGCGGTTAAATATCCCACTTGACAAATTGTATTTATTAAAATAAAATGATTTAAAACCTATATTATATTTTAACTGTTTTTTATGTGTGGTGGAAAATATGGATAGAAAATTTGACTCAAAAGTTCAGCTTTTAAAGTACAATGTTATAAAGGAAGTTGCCCGTGCGGCATGGGAAGACAATCTTCTTGAAAAAGTTACTGACATTCCCAAAATAATTGTTCCTAAGGATGTTCCTACAATGCGTTGCTGCGTGTATAAAGAGCGTGCTATTGTTCAGGAAAGAATAAAACTTGCTATGGGCGGGGACAGTGAAAATCCAAATGTCGTTGAGGTAATAGATATTGCTTGTGATGAGTGTCCCACATCAGGCTATGAAGTTACAAGCACTTGTCGTGGATGTATTGCCCATCATTGCGAGTCTGTTTGCCCGAGAAATGCAATTACATTTGACGAAAATTTAAAAGCTCATATTGATAAAGATAAGTGTGTTAACTGCGGACAGTGTGCAAAAGTATGCCCGTATTCTGCTATCAGCAATTTTATCAGACCTTGTGAAAGTGCTTGTCAGATTAAAGCAATATCAAAAGGTGAAAATAATGCTGCACATATAGATAATGATAAGTGTATTTCCTGTGGTGCTTGCAGTTATAAATGTCCGTTCGGTGCAATCGGAGAAAAGTCCTATGTACTTGAAGCTATAAAGATGCTTAAAAGTGACAGCGATGTGTATGCAGTTATAGCTCCTGCCATTGCAAGTCAGTTTACTTATGCTAAACTCGGACAGGTTCTTACAGGAATTAAGAAACTCGGTTTCAGTCATATTATCGAGGCTGCTCTCGGTGCAGATATGGTTGCATATAAAGAGGCGAAAGAACTTGCTGAAAAAGGATTTTTGACATCTTCTTGCTGTCCTGCTTTTGTTTCATATACAGAAAAGGCATTTCCTAAATTAAAAGACAGTATTTCGACAAATCTTTCTCCTATGGCAACAGTTTCTAAAGAAATTAAAATTTCTCATCCTGATGCAAAGGTTGTATTTATAGGTCCGTGTACTGCGAAAAAAATGGAAGTTCAAAAAGAAGAAGTTAAAAAATATGTTGACTGCGTTATTACTTTCCAAGAACTTCAGGCGTTGTTTGACTCAAAGGATATAGATATTACAACTCTTGAGGAAACAGAACTTGACACCGCAACTTTTTACGGAAGAATTTTTGCTCGTTGCGGAGGACTTGCAGAGGCTGTTGACGAAGCACTTGATGAACTCGGATATGAAGATTTTGAACTTAAAGCAATAAGTTCAAACGGAATAGGCGAGTGCCGTACAAATCTGCTTAAAGCCTCAAAAGGCGTGCTTGATAAGAATTTCATTGAAGGTATGGCGTGTCTTGGCGGATGTATAGGCGGTGCAGGTTGTTTAACACATATGGAAACTCATAAAATCAGAATAGATAACTATGCTAAAACTGCCAAAGCAGAAAAAATTGTTAAAAATGTTGAGTCAAAAGATATAGAAATATAAAATAAAAGGTTCCGATTTTTAATCGGAACCTTTTTTATTGAAATTAAGAATTAAGTATTTCAAAATTCTTTTTGTTTGCCTTATGTAAGTTTTTGAAAACTTTGTAGTTTCTGTCATATACTTCTTTGTTTGCTTTGTTCGGATGATAAACGAGTTTTGCAGGAATGAGTTTTTTTACTTCGCTGATTGACGGAATGATACCCATACCTACGGCTATGCAAGCGGCAGCACCTACTGCACCTACATTTTGCGGGCTGTCAACAACTTCTATATCTCTTTGAAGAATATCTGAAAGAATTTGACAGGTAACTGCTCCGAGCGCACCGCCACCGCAAAATCTTACGGGGTCAGATGTTTTAACTTTTTTAGCCTGACATTCGAGCATCCATCTCATGTGGAAACATATACCTTCAACAACTGCTCTTATAAGTTCTGTTTTTCCTGTTTCGAGTTTGATGTTGAAAAACATTCCGGCTGCATTCGGGTCTTCAAACGGACATCTGTTTCCATGAAGCCACGGAGTGAAAACTACGCCTCCGCTTCCTGCGGGAATATCGTCAATTACATTTTCCATATAGTCGTAAAGATTTAATTGCAATTTTTCAAAACTTTCGGAAACATTTGTGTGTTTTAGGTAAACGCCTATTTCGTCAAGTGCAAGGTGGTCTTTTACCCATTCAACGCATTTGTTAGATGTTTCAAGTTCTGCAAAGTAGTTGTATTTTCCTGTGTCTGCACCTACAATTGCGGCAATCATTGCGTTTGCGTCAACAACCTGTTTGTCTGTTACGGTTGATACCCATCCTGATGTACCGCTGTAAATATGTGTATCTCCTACATTTACGGCACCTGAGCCTACACCGATGAGAGAAGCGTCGCCGCCACCGCCGTAAACTGCCGTGCCGACAGCAAGTCCGAGTTCTTTTGCGGCTCTTTCTGTTACTTCTCCGACTTTTTCAGTGGATTTTTTAATCGGAGCAAGGTGTTTCATATCTACACCGAGCATATCGCATACAGGTTTGCACCAACCCTCATGTCCTTTTCTCGTATCATAGAGAAGTGTTGCAAAAGCGGAATCTTCCGTCATAACGAATTCATTACTGCATCTGCAAATAAGGTATTCTTTAACATCAAGCCATTTGTGAGCTTTTTTGAAATTTTCAGGTTCGTTTGCTTCAACCCATTTATATTTCCATACAGGGTCTTTTACAGATGATGATACTGCACCTGTGTAGTGAAGATATTTTAAAAGTTTTGTTACTTCTGCACCTGCTATTTGGAAACCATGGGCAATACCTTTTTTAAGTTCTTCCTTTGCTCTTTGGTCCATATAACTCATAGGACGCCTTACACAATTTCCGTCTTTGTCAACAAGTACAAGTGCCTGCATTTGAGAACAAAAGGAGATACCTTCAACTTGCTCGGGTTTTATGTTCGGTACTTTTTTAAAAACAGCTTTTGTGGTTTTGCACATAGCATCCCACCATTCATCTGCGTCTTGTTCTGCGCCTCCGTTGTCAAATATGTAGAGATTATAGCCGCAGGTATCACTGCCTAAAATAGTGATTTTTTTGTCGATTTCGATAAGGCAGGTTTTTATACCTGTTGTTCCTACATCGTATGTCATAACATATTTACTCATTATTAATATCCCCCTTAGAAAATGTAAATGCACTTTCAATAAATTTTAAAAGTTGAGTAACTATTATTTCATCATCTGCCGTGCTGACATCAATTCCCGTATATATACGAAATCTTTCCCTGTAATATTCGCATATATATGAAAACTGAAGCATAGTCAGAAGATTGTCTAAAAAGAAAGCAAAAAGATTAGGTTCAATGTCTGTACGAATATCCCCGTTATTAAATGCGTTTGTGATGGCACCTTTGTAAATGCTGCTTGTAGGAGTTTCAATTTCCGTTGCGAAAAGTTTTGCACGGTCACTGTCTTTTTCAGCAGTGATTTCATTGTACATTTTAATATAGTTTGCGTTGATTTTTGAATGTTTGCAAGTTGCTCTGATAAGTTTTTCGGCTTTTTTTAGTAACTTTTCCTCGCTCTTCATAATGTCCGTTAAAGTTTGTTCAAGTATCTCCATACCGTGATTTACACAGGTAATAAAAAGGTCTTCTTTTGTACTGAAATACTTATACATTAAACCGATACTTATTCCTGATTTTTTTGCGATGACATTTATATTGGCTTTTTGATACCCGTTATTTGCAAATTCATTTATCCCTATTTCAAGAATTTTTTCTTTTCTGCTTTGAGTTATTCTGTCAAAGGCAGGTTTATGATGTGTTTTCATATATTTTGTATGTATGCACAAAAAAATAAAAAATAGTTGTGCAAAAACTACAAATCTCCTTTTGTTTTAATTGATTAACAAATCAATATTAACATTTTATTTATTATTTTGCAACAAAAAATGCGATAAAATTAACAAAAAATATAATTTTTTTGTTTGACAAATCAGTAAAATGTGATATACTAAAAAATGTAAACAAAACCTAAACAGGTTAGGTGCAACCACAAAAGTGAGCAACGGCTCACCAAAATAAATTTGTATCGCAAAGCGATAAGGAGGATTTTAGTATGGATACAAGATTTGCTATATCAGAATATCATGACGCTTCTCTGATAAATGCTCAACTTGACGCTCTCATCAAAAAGCCTATTTACTCAATAAGTCGTGAAGCACTTAAAAAGTATGAAGATGAGTATTATGCTAAAAAATGTAAAAAGTCTAAAGAAATGATAGAAAAAGCAAAAGAGGTTATTCCGGGCGGTGTACAACACAACCTTGCTTTCAACTATCCATTCCCACTTGTTTTTACAAAAGCAAAAGGTGCAAAACTCTATGACCTTGACGGAAACGAATACTACGATTTCCTTCAGGCAGGCGGTCCTACAATGCTTGGCTCAAACGATGATGTAGTTCGTGAAAAAGTTATTGAACTTCTCAATGACTGCGGCCCTTCAACAGGCCTTTTCCATGAATATGAATACAAACTTGCTAAAAAAATAAGCGAGTGTGTTCCGTCGGTAGAAATGTTCCGTATGCTCGGTTCGGGTACAGAAGCTTGTATGTGTGCAGTTCGTGTTGCCCGTCTTGCTACAAAACATAAAAACATCATTAAAATGGGCGGTGCTTATCACGGTTGGTCTGACCAACTTGCTTGGGGTATGCGTGTTCCGGGTACAATGAATACTCAGAGTCACGGTGTTCCGCTTTTCGTATTTAAACATACACAAGAGTTCTTCCCGAATGACCTCAAGTCACTCGAAAGAAAACTCATCATCAATAAATTCCGTGGCGGTACAGCAGCAGTATTCATTGAGCCTATCGGTCCTGAGTCTGCAACTCGTCCTGTTGACAAAGATTTCCCGAAAGGCGTTCAGGCACTTTGCCGTAAATACGGTGCACTTCTTGTTTGCGACGAAGTTGTTTCAGGTTTTAGAATCGGTCTTTCAGGCGCTCAAGGTTACTATGGTATTGACCCTGATATTACTATTTTCGGTAAAGTAATCGCTGGCGGATATCCGGGTGCAGGCGGTATCGGCGGCCATAAAGAAGTTATGAAATATCTCGGTGCAGGTCTTGATAAAACTTCAGGCAAAAAAATTCACAAAGCAATGTGCGGCGGTACAATGGCTGCTACACCTATCTCTTGTTGTGCAGGTTATACTGCTATTTGCGAAATTGAAAAGAGAAATGCTTGTCAGGTAGCAGGTCAAATGGCTGACCGTCTTGTTAAAGGTATTCAGGAAAGCATCAAAAAGTATGACCTTCCGTTTGTATGCTACAATATCGGCTCTGTTTGTCATCTTCATACAGTTGCTACAATGCACTTCAGAGTTGACATCACAAAACCGTGGACTATTCCGCATGTTCTTAAAGAAACAAGCAAACGCCAAACAGAAATGCAATATATGGGTGCAGCTTATATGGCAGAAGGTCTTGTAACACTTGCAGGTTCTCGTCTTTATACTTCGGCTGCATACACCGAAGAAATGATTGATGACTGTATCGCAAGATTTGACAGAGTTCTCAGTCAATGTTGTAAAATTGAAAATAAATAAGTTAAATAAAGTTAAATAAGGGGAACTGATGTTCCCCTTTTGGACTTTATATTTTGGGGGATAAATATATTATGGCTTATACAGTTGAAAAAGCAAAACAACTTGTTATTGAAGCAGGTAAAAGACTTCTTGAAACAGGACTTATTGCTCGTACATGGGGAAATGTCAGTGCAAGAATTTCCGATACGCAGTTTGTTATTACACCGAGCGGTCGTTCGTATGAAAATCTTACACCCGATGAAATTGTTGTTGTGAATATTGACGATTGCAGTTATGAGGGCGATATTAAACCGTCTTCCGAAAAAGGTATTCACGCAGATTCCTATAAGCATCATCCTGCTGTAAATTTTGTTATACATACTCATCAAAAGGCGGCTACAATAGTGAGTGCCACAGGTATGGAAATCAGAAATGTATATGATGATTATAAGGGTGTTTTAGGAGATATAATTCCTGTTGCAGACTATGCAATGTCAACTACTTCCATGCTTAGAAAAAATGTTGAAAATTCTATTATGATGCATCCGTCGTCTCGTGCATTTTTGCTTATGCATCACGGTACTTTATGTATGGGCGATGACTATGAACAAGCATTCCAAATTGCAGAGACACTTGAGGCTTGTTGTGAAAGAATTATAAAAGATAACTATATTCGTCATTCTTGGAAAGACAGTTTTTCATACGACGATATGAGAGAGTTCTATCTCAATAAAATCGGGGCAGGAAAGATGCCTGAAAACATCTGTGACCTTGGTTCTTCCGTGAGAAACGGCGATTTCTTTACACTTACAATCGGCGAAGAAACTATGGATGTAGATATTGAAACTTGCCTTGCAAAAGAAAATAAAATCGTTCCTAAAGCAGCAAAAATTCATGCTGAAATATACAAAACGCAGAATTGTACGCTCATTAAACATATTACACTTCCGGATATTGTTGCAGTTTCGTGTAAAGGCGATACAATGTATCCTAAGATTGACGACTTTGCTCAAATCGCAGGCGTTACTGTTGAAAATGAGGCTTGGATAGACGGAGAAACAGACGAGTGTGCAAAAGCTATTGCAAAAGCAGTTGTCGGCAGAAATGCTGTTTTGATTGATAAAATGGGTGCGTTGATTGTAGGCAACAGCGACGGCGATATGGAAGCACTTACTCTTGTAATGGATAAAGGTTGTGCTACTGAAATAGGTACAAATCTTTTCAATAGAGAGCACTTTGTTCCGACTGTTGAGTGTTTGATTATGCGTACTGTATATGTTGCAAAATATTCTAAACAAATCAATAAATAAATTTATTCCAAAACCGGCAAATTTTGTCGGTTTTATTTTTTGAAAAAAGTGTTGACAAATGATAATAATAAGAATATACTTGTATTAAAGTATAACCGATGAGCAAGGATAGTAACTCAAACGGCGTACTAAAGCGAGCCGCAGTTGGTGTTAGTGTGGTAGTATTAGTTTGTGTGAATGGTCTTGTGAGGGCAATCTGAAAGCTTTGGCAAGTAGGTGCGACGGAGTCCTACCGTTATCTTGGAGCGTATATGTTGGTATGCGGCAAATTGCATTCTATGAATGAATTAGGTGGCTTAACAAGAGCGTTCTCTTGTCCTATATGGGACAGGAGTTTTTTTGTTTTTAGGGTGCAAAAATTCCTCTGGTTTGCTTTACAAAGTATAATATTTTTAAGAAAGGAAAATTACTATGAACGACAAAAAAATACCTTACAAAATTTATCTTGAAGAAAGCGAACTTCCTAAACAATGGTACAATCTTCGTGCAGATATGAAAAATAAACCTGCACCGATTTTAAATTCGCAAACATTTGAACCTATTACTTTTGATGACCTTCGTCCTGTTTTTTGTGACGAATTAATCAAACAGGAACTTGACGATACTACACCGTATTTTGATATTCCGCAAGAGATTATCGACTTCTATAAAATGTATCGTCCTGCACCGCTTGTAAGAGCATATTGCCTTGAAAAAGCACTCGATACACCTGCTAAAATTTACTATAAATTTGAAGGAAACAATACTTCAGGAAGTCATAAACTCAACTCTGCGATTGCTCAGGCTTACTATGCAAAGCAACAGGGACTTAAAGGTGTTACGACAGAAACAGGAGCAGGTCAGTGGGGTACTGCACTTTCGATGGCTTGTGCATATCTCGGACTTGACTGTAATGTCTATATGGTAAAATGTTCATATGAACAAAAGCCTTTCCGTCGTGAAGTGATGAGAACTTACGGAGCAAATGTTACTCCTTCTCCGTCTGATACAACAAGTATCGGAAGAAAAATTCTTGAAGAATTTCCGGGTACAACAGGAAGTCTCGGCTGTGCTATTTCGGAAGCTGTTGAAGCTGCAACTCAAAAAGACGGTTACAGATATGTTCTCGGATCGGTTTTGAACCAAGTATTGCTTCATCAGTCAATTATAGGTCTTGAGGCAAAAGCCGCAATGGATAAATATGACATTACACCCGATATTATTATCGGATGTGCAGGCGGCGGCTCAAATTTGGGCGGACTTATTTCTCCGTTTATGGGCGAAAAAATTCGTGGCGAAAAAGATTATCGCTTTATTGCAGTTGAACCTGCAAGTTGTCCGAGTCTTACTCGTGGTAAATATGCTTATGACTATTGCGATACAGGTATGGTTTGTCCTCTTGTTAAGATGTACACTCTCGGCAGTGGATTTATGCCGTCGGCTAACCACGCAGGCGGACTCAGATACCACGGTATGAACTCTGTTTTGTCACAACTTTATGATGATAAACTTATGGAAGCAGTTTCTGTTGAACAAACTTCAGTGTTTGAAGCGGCAGAGAAGTTTGCAAGAGTTGAAGGTATTTTACCTGCTCCCGAAAGCAGTCACGCTATTAAAGTTGCTATTGACGAAGCATTGAAGTGTAAAGAAACAGGCGAAGAAAAAACTATTTTGTTCGGTCTTACAGGTACAGGATATTTTGATATGTATGCATATCAAAAGTTTAATGACGGTATAATGTCAGACTATATCCCGACTGATGAAGAAATTGAAAAAAGTATTGCCGAATTGCCGAAGTTTTAATTAAATTTTAATACTGATAAATAAAAAAGCTATGCAGTTTTATGAACTGCATAGCTTTTTTGTTGTGCTATTTTTATGAGTTTTCTTTTGCAATTAAGGCGGCACCGAGCGCTCCGCAGAATTCGGGATATTTCGGAATAAAAATTTTTTCTTTAAATTGTTTTTCGAGTTCCATAACAACGCAAGTGTTGTTCGCAACTCCGCCCGTCATCATTATATGGCTTTTGTCCTTTACGCTTGTCGCCATTGATTTTACTTTTACGGCTACACTTTTGCTTAGTCCGTGAACAATATCGGCAACAGAGTTGTTTTCGGCTATCAATGACACGACTTCACTTTCTGCAAAAACTGTACACATACTCGAAATAGTCAAGTCTTTTTTGTAGTTTAGACCTATACTTGCCATTTCACTCATATCGAGTTCGAGAACTTTCGCCATATTTTCAAGAAATCTGCCCGTTCCTGCCGCACATTTGTCGTTCATAACAAAACCGCAGACCTTACCGTCTTTGTCAAGACTGATAATTTTGCTGTCTTGTCCTCCTATGTCAACTATCATTGTTACATCGTTGTAAAGATGTTTGGCACCTTTTGCGTGGCAGGTAATTTCTGTCACATTATCATTTGCGAAGTCAATATTTTTTCTGCCGTAACCTGTTGCAACAATATATGAAATGTCGTTTCTATCAATTCCCGACTTTTCGAGTGCGTTTTTCGCACTGTTTTGTGCGTTTGCACCTGTTCTTACCATAATGTTTTTGACAATTTTTCCGTTTTGGTCAATAGCAATAAGTTCTGTTGAAGTGGAACCGCTGTCTATACCTATGAAATATTTTCCGTTCATATTTCCGACTTCCTTTTGCGTATCTGCTTTTGCAATTGTTTCGGCAAAGCCTTCTATCCTTGTTAACAGTTGACCGTAGGATTGGTTTGTAAAATCTGTTTCAATTCGGATAATGGGAGTTTTTAATTTCTTTAATTGTGAAAATTCAAAATCGTAATAGTCGCAAAATTTAATTGTGTTATAAATTATTCCTATGCAGTTTTCATTTTCGATTAACGCTTCTCTTTGCTTAATGTTTTGCATACGCATACACGGCGTTTGAGAGAGTAAAGCTTTTGCGTATTTTAACATTATACTGTCTAAACTTTCATTTTTCTCAACTTCAAACGGCAAAACTTCTCGGTTGACGGCACAGGTTAAATCGAGTATTTCAATGTTTTTAAAACAATTTTGCGTTGCATCAAGTAATGTTCGGTTGCTTCTTGCACCGAGTATTGCAATATATTTACCTTTTGGAAAATGTGTGTTGTTTTTAAATGATGATAAAAACATTTCAACATCAAATTTCTTTTTGCTGAAATTTTCGTATTCGATTATGAATTTCAGCAAATCATTTTTAAATTTGTTTATTGCACAATCGTTGTTGCATACAGGCAAATCAATAATGTATTTGAAATCAATATTTTCACTTTCGGTTGCGTTGAAAACCCGTTTTGCACTGTCACAGCAATTAGTGAAAAGCAACTTGTTATATTTTTTTGTATGTATTTCTTCAAACATTGCCTTTGCGTGAGAACACATATTTTGATGCAGTTTGAATGCAGAATATTCAAAGTTTTCTGCTTCACTGTTTATCAATTCGCATTTTTCTTTAAAACCCGCAAGTATCTCAATAGGTGCGTATTTACAGTTGTATCCTATCATTTTCTGTTCTCCAATAGTTCAAGAAACGCTTCCATTCTTGTAACGGTTTGACCGTCGTTTATGTTTTTAGAGTCGCACCCGTCACCGTCAAGTATAAGCGTAGGGAAACCGTTTTTCTCAAGTTTTTCTTTTGCCGCCGCACTTGCACCTGCCGTTTGCTTGCAACCCCAATGACAGTACCAAATCACACCGTCGCAATCAAGCATTTTTGCGTAGTTTAAAACGGCATCAATTCTTCTGCTTGTGTTTCCGTTTACAGTGTTGCGAAGAAGTCTGTCAGCCATAAAAGTATATGGGTCTTTTTCGTTTGTATCAACATCAAGAGCGTCAAAAACCATATCGCAGGCGACAATTTCGCATCTTTCGGTAAAATTAATTAGGTTTCTTAAAGCGTCTTGTGTATATGGCAATGTGTGTACCCAAAGAAGCCGTACGCCTTTTCTGTTTATCGGACATTTTGAAAGTTGTTCAATCATATCGTGACTGTATTTTTCTGCTTCTTTTGTTCCGAGCATAATGTGTGTCGCAAAAACAGAAAGCATTTGTGAAGTCATTTCGTCTGATAAATATCTGTCTTTTTTAAGTTCTAAAATTTTTCTGAAATTATTTATTGTATTTTTGCTTCTTGATATAACTTCATTTAATTTATTTTCATCAAGTTTAAAATCACTGTTTTTTTCAATGAAATTGACCATTTCGTGAAGCTGATTTTTAATATATTCAATGTTTTCTGAATTGTATTTTGACGGCACATCTATCATAAAGTGTGGAACATTGTAAAAGTCGGCTATTCTTCTGAATGACAGATGGTTTACATCACACGCAAGCGTTGTATTAATGATAAATTTCGGTTTTGGTAAAACGCCTGATTCAGCCATACCGATAAACACTTTGTGATATGAGCAGAGAGTTTTCGGAACACCGTTGTTTTCTGCCGTTTCTATGAAGATTTTTTCACTTCCCGCAGCTGCTAAATAGCATGAAAGTGCTTCGGGAAATAGTTGATATATACCCATTGAGTGTAAAATTTCACAAGGCAAATAAAGGCTGACAATAGCAGAATTGTCAGCCTTTTTTAATGGTTTGATTGCCGAATCTGCAGCAGCCCATTGCATATATTGTCTTGCCGGCAATAAAAGTTTAGTCGGAAAATATTTGCACTGAAGTCCCGCTGCATTAAATACGAAAGAAAGTTCGTTTAAGGCTTTTTTGGGATTTTTTTGTACTGTTTTATAGATGTGGTTTCCAAAAAATTCAATCGCTTTGTTCATAGCAATTAACCTTTTAATCCGTCTTCCTGTCGCTGCATATTTTCAACAACAACATCGTGTATGTCGCCGAGTGATGCACAGTATTCAAGCACTTCCCACGGTTTGTTTGTGTGAAAATGTATTTTAATCAAATCTTCGTCGCCGACTGCGATAAGACAATCGCCTTCAAAATTTTCTTTGATATAGTCATTTATTTCATCTTCGTCAAGATTTTCTCCCGCTATCAAAAGTTGTGTGTCAAATTTATATTCAAGCATAATTTTTCTCCTTTGTTTTATAAGTTATAATAAATTTTGATAATCTAATTATAATACAAAATTTATTAAAATCATACAGTGTAAATATAAATTAATTCTTAAGAACGAACTAAAATAATGTATAAAAAAATAACACCCAAATGTTGCCATTTGAGTGTTGTAAAAGTAAAGATTATCTCTTTGAGAACTGCGGAGCTCTACGTGCACCTTTGAGACCGTATTTTTTACGCTCTTTCATTCTTGGGTCACGAGTGAGGAAACCTGCTTTTTTGAGAGCCGGACGGAGATTTTCGTCGTATTGAAGAAGTGCTCTTGCGATACCGTGACGAATAGCACCAGCCTGACCTGTAACACCGCCGCCGTTTACACGACAAACAATGTCGAACTTCTCTGTTGTTTCAGTTAAGTTGAGAGGTTGACGAACGATGAGTTTAAGTGTTTCAAGACCGAAATATTCATCTATATCTCTGTCGTTGATTGTGATTTTACCTGTTCCTGCATATACACGAACTCTTGCAACAGATTCTTTTCTTCTGCCTGTTCCGTAGAAATAAGGATTTGTTTCGTACATAATTTAACCTCCCTTATATTTCCCAAGCTTCAGGTTTCTGAGCCTGATGCTTGTGTTCTGCGCCCTTGAATACACGGCATCTTGTGAGTTGTTTTCTGCCGAGTACAGTGTCAGGGAGCATACCTTTAACTGCTTTTGTCATAGCGAAGTCAGATTTTTCTTTCATAAGAGTTTTGTACTGAACTTCTTTAAGGTTACCGATGTAGCCTGAATGACGATAGTAGTATTTGTTTTCAAGTTTGTTACCTGTAAGAACTGCTTTATCTGTGTTGATAATGATAACGAAATCGCCACAGTCTGCGTGAGGAGCAAAATCAGCTTTATGCTTACCTCTTAAAAGAACTGCTGCCTGAGCTGCAACTCTACCGAGCGGTTTGTCTGCAGCGTCGATAACATACCATTTGCGTTCTGCGTCTGCTTTAGGCATTGTTGTAGACATAAAAAATTCCTCCGATACGATAATTTTAATCTCTTTTCGAGTGCTTGGTTATAATATCACAAAAGTTTTTGATTGTCAACAACAAATTTAATATATTCTGCAATTACTCTTGTTTACTCTGTTTTTCTCTGTTTTTCTATTGTTTTTCTCATTTATTATTTACGAAAAATATCACATTTGATTTGCAATAATTGATAATTTAATGTTAAATATTAAATAATATATCTTGCGTAATAAGGATATTAAGATTATAATATCTTTACTTTGATGAAAGGAAGTATATTTTATGCTCGAACTGCGTGATGTTGAGTTTAAAGTCGAAGCGTCTGACGGCAGCGAACTTGAAATTATAGATAAGATAAATTTAACAATAGAAGACGGAAAATTTGTAGTTATTACAGGTCCTAACGGCGGAGGAAAATCCACACTTGCCAAATTGATTATGGGTATCGAAAAACAGACGGCAGGTCAAATTTTACTTGACGGACAGGATATATCCGATTTTTCAATTAATGAAAGGTCAAAACTCGGTATAGGCTATGCCTTTCAGACACCGCCGAGATTTAAAGGACTTACTGTCAGAAAACTTTTAAGTTTGGCAAGCGGTAAGGAATTGCCTGCTGACGAATGTTCAGCGTACCTTACATCTGTCGGTCTTTGTTCGGCAGACTATCTCAACAGAGAGGTTGACTCTTCTCTTTCAGGCGGAGAAGTCAAAAGAATAGAAATTGCCACTCTTATGGCGAGAAATTTAAAACTTGCTATTTATGATGAGCCGGAAGCAGGTATTGACCTTTGGAGTTTTGCAAAACTTGTTGAAAGTTTTAAAACTATTTCAAAAAAACGACACAAAACCGTTTTAATCATTTCTCATCAGGAAAGAATAATGCAGCTTGCAGATGAAATAATCATTGTTGCAAACGGAAAAATCAGTAAAAAAGGCTCAAAAGACGAAATTTTCCCCGAATTGCTAAAACAACTTGGAGAAGAAAACGGCTGTGCTTTCAGAAAGGAGTAATTTGAGTATGGAAAAAATAGATGCAGATTTATTGCAAACGATTGCAGATATTCATAAAATTCCGGAAGGCGCTTATAATATACGAAAAAACGGTGAGTCATACGGCAGAAGAAGCAGTGCCAATATAGAGATAGTATCAAAAGAAGATAAGCAGGGTATAGATATTATAATCAAACCGAACACGAAGAATGAAAGTGTTCATATTCCCGTTATTTTAACTGAGTCGGGACTTGATGAAGTTGTATATAATGATTTTTATATAGGCGAAAATTCCGATGTTGTGATAGTTGCAGGTTGTGGTATTCATAATTGCGGAAATCAAAAAAGCGAACACGACGGTATTCATACATTTCATATCGGCAAAAATGCCCGTGTAAAATATATTGAAAAGCATTACGGCGAAGGCGAAGGTACGGGAGAAAATGTTTTAAACCCTACAACTGAAATTTATCTTGATGAAAATGCTTTTGCCGAAATGGAAATGGTTCAAATAAAAGGAGTTGACTCTGCAAAAAGAGATACTGACGCTTACCTTTCAAAAGGTGCAAAACTCGTTATTACGGAGCGTTTGATGACTCACGGAGAACAGTTTGCTGAAAGCAATGTAAACATATCTTTAGACGGGAAAAATGCGTCCGCTCAAGTCATTTCACGAAGCGTGGGAAAAGATGATTCAATACAGATATTTCACCCGAAAGTTATCGGAAACGCACCTTGCAGGGCTCATGTGCAGTGTGATTCTATAATTATGGACAATTCAAAAATATCATCAATTCCTGAAATAGATGCAAAAAATTCAGACGCTCAACTTGTTCATGAAGCGGCAATAGGGAAAATCAATAATGACCAACTTCTTAAACTTATGACTTTCGGACTTACGGAAGAAGAAGCCGAAGAGGTTATAGTTAAAGGATTTTTAAAATAATTAAAAATAAAAAAGCAGCAGCATATCTTTAAAAGGATTGCAGCTGCTTTTTGTTTTGCCATAGTTTTGTCAAAATTAACATAAATTGCTGTATATAATGTTGATATGAATTTTTCTTTGTGATATTATACTATACAGGACATTTTGTTTTTAAATATTAAATGAGGTGATATTATGTCTATAAAATTAATTGTAACTGACCTTGACGGAACATTAATGGCTCCCGACCATACAACTGTTACCGAAAGAACAAGACGGGCACTTAAAGAAGCACACGATAAGGGTGTAAAAACGGCTATCGCTACCGGAAGAACAATATCATTAATCGGTATGGTTACAAATCAGGTCGATTTTATAGACTATGTCATCTATTCAAACGGTGCGGCAGTTTATGACAGAGTAAATAAAAAATTGATATATACTTCCTTTTTTGACACCGAAAATGCACTTGAACTTGCAAAGTTTCTTGACAGCGAACCTGTTTTTTATGAAATATATGCAAACGGTTGGTCATATATTAGAAATGATAAAGTGTCGCTTTTTGATATGGGCAATCTTCCGAAAGATTTTATTGATGAGATTACAAAACATACTGTCTTTGTTGACGATATGTGCGAAATCATTAAAAAATCAGATGTTGAAAAATTTAATATTTCTTCAATGGCACCTGAAAGAGCAGAATATATAACAGAAAAGCTCGTTTCTTTTAAAGATACTGAATGGACTTCAAGCCTTCCGGGCTCAAAAGTTCAAAATCAAATGGAATTTATGAAAAAAGGCGTAAATAAAGGTGCTGCCGTAAAAGGTATGTGCAGTGTTTTAGGCATTTCTCCCGAAAGTGTAATGGCGTTTGGTGATGCTCAAAATGATTGCAGTATGCTTGAACTTGTAGGCTGGTCTTTTGCTATGGGAAATGCTTGCGAGGAGTGCAAAAGGACAGCAAAATATATTACGGACACAAACGCAAACGACGGCTTGGCAAAAGCAGTTGAAGAGTATGTTCTTAATAAATAATAATTTATATATTATTTACATTAGAGAATAAAAAACGAGGAGTATAAAATTTATGAATGATGTTGAAAGATACATAAATGTAAAACCAAGTGAAAGGCAACTCGAACACGCTAAAAATCCGTTTTATGTATTTATTCATTTCGGAATGAATACAATGACACAAAGGGAATGGGGAACAGGAAAAGAGTCTGAAAAAGAATTTTCATTGACGGAAAAAGTGGATTCTGACGGTTGGGCTAAAGCTGTGAAAAAAGCAGGTGCAAGCGGAATAATTTTGACTTGCAAGCACCATGACGGATTTTGTCTTTTCCCTTCAAAATATACAGAACATTCAATAAAAAACAGCCCTTATATGAACGGTAAAGGCGACATTGTTAAAGATGTTTCCGAGTCCTGCAAAAAGTATGGTCTGAAATTCGGCGTGTATCTTTCTCCGTGGGATATGGCAGATGAAAGATACGGCACAGATGCTTATAATGATTATTTTTGTAATCAGCTCACGGAACTTTTAACTGACTACGGCGATATATTTGAAGTATGGTTTGACGGTGCAAAAGGCAAAGATGCAGTTGACTTTGAGTATGATTGGGAAAGATATTATAAATTGATACGAGAACTTCAACCTATGGCAAACATTGCAGTTTGCGGCCCTGATATAAGATGGGTAGGCAACGAGGGCGGAAAAACGAGAAAGAGTGAGTTCAGCGTTGTGCCTGCTTATTTGTGTGATACGGAAAAAGTTGCAGAGTCCTCTCAGAATGATGCAGGTCAAACGGGGAAAATGAAAAAATTAACTGCCGAATCTGAAGACTTGGGAAGCAGAGAAGTTCTTGAAAAAAGCGACAAACTCATCTGGTACCCTGCCGAAGTCGATGTTTCTATAAGCAAAACTTGGTTTTACAACAAGAACACCGACAGAACTTTGAAGTCTGTGAATAAACTTATGAAAATATACAACACGAGCGTTGGCTCGAATTGTTATCTTTTATTAAATGTTCCTCCGAATGCTGAGGGTAAATTCAGTGAAAAAGAAGTAAAACTTCTTGAAAAGTTCGGCAATAAGATAAAAGAACAGACAAAAACCCAAGTTATTAAAAAGAAAAATCCTAAATTTAAGGATAATGAATTTATTGCTGATTTTAAACAAAAAAGAAAATTCAGAACTGTTGTTTTGAAAGAAAATATTTTAAACAGTCAAAGAGTAGAGTCGTTTGAACTTTACGCAGTAAACGGTAAAAGAGAAAGAAAAATCTATTCTTCAACAATCATAGGTATGAATAAGATTTGCAGGCTGAAATTTCCGTGTAAAGCAGAGGCTTTAAAAGTGAAAATCACTTCATGCCGCTCCACTCCGTGCATTTCTCTTTTGAGTGTATTTGAATGATAAAAAATAAACAAATAAGCAGTCTTGTTAAATAGTATTTTTGTGCAAATGCATAAAATACATAAGCTATTTTTGTCATTCTTCACAAGTAAAAACTGTATGGTGTCTGTTGACGACATATAGTTATTATGATATAATTTATATAAAGTTTATAATTACAGGGGGGTTTTACCTTGAAAGAAGCAAAAGCTATGGCCTATATAAACGCATACGGCGTTCTCGGCACATTAGAAAACCTTTGCCAAATCGACGATGAGGCAAAAGCAATTCTCAAGACTCTTAAAAAACCCGTTTCACTTTGTTTTGAAGTAACGGACGGACCTTGTGTAACATATCACTTTACACAAAGCGGTTGTAAGATGGAAGAGGGAAGTGCTAATTGTAACTGCAAGATGCACTTTGCATCACCTGAAAAGTTCAATGACTTAATTGATAATGCAAAACCCGGTATGCCCGTAAAAGGTATTCCTACAGTTCTTTCTTTCCTTTTAGGTCCGTTTACAAAACTTACTGACAGACTTACAAAACTTCTCAGACCAAGTGAACAAGACCTTAAAAACAGAGCCTTTTTTGAAGAAAGCACAATTCTTACTTTCTACACAATCGGCGGTGCTATTTCTGCTTTGGCAAATACTGACAGTATTTCAATGCAAAGTGCGTCATACACTGTTGACGGTAAAGTTCAGATGGGTATTAAAGATGTTTGCTATGCAACCATAGATGTAAAAAATCATAAGTTCACAACAATTAAATCAAAATGTGACAATCCGAGAGCTGTTATGGAATTTGCTACGATTGACCTTGCATACGGTTTGTTTACAGGAACTGCAAGTACGATTTCCGAACTCTGTCACGGCAACATCTATATGGCAGGTATGATTTCAATGGTAGATAACATTAACCGTATTCTTGACAGAGTTGCGGTTTATCTCGGTTAAGGGGGACTATGAAGATGAGTAAATTTCCTGAATATAAACATGAAAAAAGCAGTGAATGGTTCAACAGAGCACTTGATGTAATTCCGTCAGGTGTTTACGGACATCTTGGACCGTCTGAAGGTTTGTTCCTTCCTATAACTAAATGGCCTTTGATGAGCGATCATGCTAAAGGTACATATTTTTGGGATGTTGACGGTAATAAATATCTTGACTTTATGTGTGCATACGGCCCTAACATTCTCGGCTATTGCGATGACGATGTTGATGCCGCTGCAATGGAACAACTTAAAAGAGGCAACTGTACAACTTCTCCTTCATACAAGATGGTAGAGTGTGCAGAACTTCTTGTAGATACAGTTGCTATGGCTGACTGGGCTTTCTTTATGAAAAACGGTTCAGACGCAACAACATTTGCCGTAATGTGCGCTCGTGCTCATACAGGCAAGAAAAAAATGATATTCCTCAGAGGATATTATCACGGTGACTTCCAGTGGGCTCAAAAAGCCGACTATCCAGGTATTCTTCCTGAAGAAGTTGCAAACAATGTAGTAATTCCATGGTTTGATATGGACGCTCTCAGAGAAGCTTACGATGCTTGCGGCGGCGATGTTGCAGGTATTATTGCTCAACCATACGATCACGGTAACTTTAAAGATAATGAGTGTGCAACAAAAGAATATTGGCAACAAGTTCGTAAATTCTGTGACGAACACGGTATGGTACTTGCTTTTGACGATGTTCGTGCAGGCTTCAGACTTGACCTTGCAGGTTCTGACCACTACTACGGCATTAAAGCAGACTTGATTTGTTTCTGTAAAGCACTTGCTAACGGTTACAATATGTCTGCAGTTTGTGGACAGGAACATATGAAAGCAACAGCTTCAAGCGTTGTTTATACAGGTTCATATTGGATGAGTGCAGAGCCGTTTGCAGCATGTATTGCTTGTATAAATAAAATGAAAAAACTTGATGTTCCTAAGATGTTCAGAGAATCAGGTACAAAACTTACTCAAGGTCTTAAAAAAGCAGGTGCAGAACACGGCTTTAACCTTGTTGTTTCGGGTGAACCGGCATTGTTCTATTTGAGAATAGCAAATGATGACAGCCTTATGCTTCATCAAGAGTGGGTTGCAGAGTGCGTTTCAAGAGGTCTTTTCCTTACTTCTCACCACAACCACTTTATGAATGCTTCCGTTACAGACGAAGACATTAAACTTGCTATTGATATTGCAGAAGACGCTTTCGGCGTTGTTGCAGCAAATCATCCTGAAATGGATTGGACACCGATTAAACTTGATTGATAGTTTGATACTTTGACAGAAAATATGAATTAAAATAAATGAAATTTACGGCGGCTTTCCGTCGCCGTTTATATTTAATAAAATCAGGGGGAAAACAAATGCCTAGAAAAGAATTGAAGCCTTTTGACAAAGCAGAATGGCTTCGCCTTGAAAAAAAGGCTGACGAATTGAGAAGACTTACTGTTGAAACAACAGTATGGGGCGGCAGCGGTCATATCGGCGGCGCTATGAGTTCTATGGACTTTCTCACAACACTTTATTACAGATTTCTTAACATTGATGTTAATGAACCTCAAAAAGAAGACAGAGACCGTTTTATTCTTTCAAAAGGTCATGTTGCAGTAGGATACGCTCCTCTTATCTGTGATTATGGTTTTATGGATATTGAGGGACTTAAAAACTTCAACCTTACAGGTTCAAAGTTCGGTATGCACCTTGACTGTAACAAAATTACAGGTGTAGATGCTTCTTCAGGTTCACTCGGTCACGGTATGAGCCTTGCTGCAGGTATGGCTCTTGCAGGCAGAGTTAAAGGTCAACAGTATATGAACTTTGTTCTTACAGGCGACGGCGAACTTAACGAAGGTTCAAACTGGGAAGCTGCTATGACAATTGCTCAGTTCAAATTGACAAATACCGTTGTTGCTGTCGATGCTAACAAGTGCATGATTGACGGCAGAGTTGACGACGAAATGAAAGTTGAGCCAATCGACAAGAAATTTGAATCTTTTGGATTTAAAGTTATTCGTGTTGACGGACATAACATTAAAGAAATCAGCGACGCTATTCAGGTTACTATCGACAATTATTATAACGGCGGCGAAGTTCCTTATTGTATTGTACTTGATACATATAAGGGTGCAGGTATTGACTTTATGCAGGACGACTATCATTGGCATTACGGCGCTCTCAATGACGAACGCTATAAAGCTTGCTTAGACAGTCTTGACAGATACTACAAAGAACGCGTTGCACGCGTAGAAAAGGAGGCGTAAGAGATGGCAGGTTCTTTGACATATACAATGACTGAAACAACAGCTCTTTCCACAGCAGAATATTACGGAAAGGCACTTTGCGAACTCGGTGCGGAGCATAAAGATGTTGTAGCTCTTACTGCCGACCTTGCTAAATCTACAAAAATCGGTATGTTCGGAGAAAAATTCCCCGAAAGATTTTTCAATGTAGGTATTGCTGAACAAAATATGTTCGGTGTTGCTGCAGGTATGGCAAAAAGCGGACTCATTCCTTTCGCTTCAACCTTTGCTATCTTTACAGCAGCTCGTTCACTTGACCAAATTCATACAGATATTTGCTATATGAATGTTCCTGTTAAAATGATTGCTACACACGCAGGTACATCTTTCGGTCAGGCAGGTTCAACTCACCATTCTATTATTGATATGGCTTGTATGCGTGCTCTTCCTCACATGACAGTTATTTGTCCTTGTGACGGTGTTGAAACATATCACGCAGTAAAGGCTGCATACGATATTCCGGGCCCTGTTTACATCAGAATTAACAGAGGTTTTGACCAGATTATCTATAAAAATCTTGAAGACTGTACTTTTGAGTATGGTAAAGCAAAGATGATGCGTGACGGTACAGATATTACAATTATCGCTTGCGGTTCTTGTGTATATCAGGCTCTTCAGGCTGCCCAAATGCTTGAAGCAGACGCAGGTCTTAAAGTAAGAGTTCTTAATATGCATACTATCAAACCTCTTGACGAAGAGGCTGTTATGTCAGCTATTATGGATACAAGAAGAATTATAACTGTTGAAGACCATAGTGTTATCGGCGGTCTTGGTGCTGCAGTTGGTGAATTTATCGCAAAAAGCGGTAAAGCATGTGCATTTAAGACTCTCGGACACCAAGATGAATTCTCAACAATCGGTCTTCACGAAGACCTTATGAGCATTGCTGAAATTGATGCTAACGGTATTGTTAAAGCAGTTTCTGAAGTTATGCATAAAGACTTTGAAGCAGATGAAGACTGGGACGACGAATTCTAAAATTGAATTTGTTTTAACAGTTGCAAAGGCAAATGCGTTTGTTTGCCTTTGCTAATCGGAAAGGAGTCAATATGGCAACAAACGAAACAATTTATACAAACAAGGTGTTTATGAATGCGGCACTTCCTTTGCTTAAAACAATAGCAGAGGATTGCCCTGATATTCATGCAAAATTTGTTGGGGTAAACGCTATTTTTCAGGTTTCGGCTATGAAAAATGCCGAAGAAAAAGAGGCAACTCATTTCATCGTTGAAAACGGTGAATGGTCTGTAAAATTGGGCGAGTATCTCGGACAGGATAAAATTGATGCTGAACTTCAATTTTCATCTCTTGAAAAGATGAATGACTTTTTCAAGGGAAAAATGACAGCACTCCCGAAATTTAAAGTAAAATCTTTCGGAAAATTCATTAAGTTTATGATGGCTCTTCTTAAAATGAGTTCTCTTCTTTCTATTAAAGAAGCTCCTGAAGATGAAGCTACACAACTTCTTTTGTGTAAACTTTATTTCTATCTTCTTTCTTCGGGTATATCACAACTTAATAAACTCGGTCATCCTCAAATCAAGGAATGGACTTCAAAGAGTCCCGACCGTGTATATTCATGGCGTGTAGAAGGCCACGACGAAGTGTCTGCTTACCTTAGAATTAAAGCCGGTAAATCAAGAGCCGGCAGAGGTGTTTATAAGCGTTCAAAACCATTCTTCTGTATGGCTTTTGATACACCTAAATCAGCGCTTGGTATTCTTCTCGGCACAGCCGATATGTTAGACTTCACAAAGTCTAAAAAACTTATAATGGAAGGTGCACCTGAATTCGGTGCTCAAATCGGCGATTATATGATGCTTATCGGCGACCTTGCGAAATGATTGATTACTGTAATAAGGCAGACGGTTATTCCGTCTGCCTTTAATTTAGTCGTTCAGTATTAAGTTGATACAATACCTGCTTGATTGTGTTTTATTTAATTTTAAATATAGATTTTTTGTTTAAAACAATTCCTTTTTGTGAACAATTTACAAAGTAAAATATTTTTGTTGAAAAATGAAAATCGGTGTGATATAGTTAGGACGAAATGAGGTTGTTTTATGGCAGATATAAAATTTATATCACCGTTTGATGCAGATTTTTCTGCTTTAATGGAAATCAGAAAAGAAGTTTTTATAAATGAGCAGGGTGCAGTTGCTTCACAGGAGTTTGACTTGTATGACGATGTTACATCAAGTGCGTATTTTGTCGGAGCCTATGTCGATAAAACTGTTGTAGGAACAGGCAGGCTGATTGTATCAAATAAATTTAAAATCGGCAGAATAGCCGTGAAAAAAGAATATCGTGGTAAAAAAATCGGTTCACAGATTATAGAAGCACTTTTGAATAAAGCAATTTCTCTCAACGCTGAAAAAGTATATGTTGATTCACAGCCTCACGCCGTGCCTCTTTATGAAAATTTTGGATTTGAGGTTTTTGCAAACGATATTATAGACCGTGGGTTAGAACATACTCCTATGGTAAAGGTGATTGAAAAAGATGAAGAAGAGTAAAAAAGCAGTTGCTTTTTTGTTTGTTGCAATTTTCATTTTAACTGCCGGAATTGCAGTTTTTACTGCCGGTATGATTTTTAAAATGGATGAAATAGGTAAATTTTCAGACAAAGAAGCCCAATATCGTCTTGTGATAGAAAAAGACGACTATGAAAAAGAAATAAGCAAAGATTTAAAAGAAAACGGTATTATAAAGTTTCCGGGTTACTGGCGTCAGTATATGAAAAAAGAATACCCCGATTTTGTTTACATAAACGGCGAATACGAGTTTCACGGCGGAATGACTTATGAGGAGATTGCAAAAAAGCTGCAAAATCCTGATATTTCTCACAAGTCGGTTAAGGTTGTTATTCCTGAGGGAAGCGATGTTTTTCAAATTGCTGATATATTGGAAAAAAACAATATTTGTGCTAAACAAGATTTTTATAACGCCGTGTCAACGACTGACTACGATTATGAGTGGTTAAAAGATTTTCCCGATGCTTCAAAGGTCGGTTTTGTTTTGGAAGGATTTTTGTTCCCTGCAACATACAGTTTTGGAGAAAATTCAAAAGCAACCGATATTGTGGATGAAATGCTTGATGCATTTGATGAGCGTTTGACAGATGATATAAAAAATAAAATTGAAAACAGTAAATACAGTTTGTTTGAAACTGTAACTCTTGCTTCGGTAATTCAGGAAGAAGCATTGAGTGAAGAATCGAAAGCAAATATCTCTTCCGTACTTCATAACAGACTTGATAAGGGAGTTAAATTGCAGTGTGATGTTACATATTACTATGGCAAAAAACTCCTTGATTACGGTTTTTCAAGAGATTTGTACGATACATACTATACATATAGGTGCAAAGGACTTCCCGCAGGTCCTATTTCTTCTCCCGGAACAGATATGATAGAGGCGTCTTTAAGTCCGTCAAATACAAAATATATGTTCTTTTTCTCCGATTTAAAGGGAGAGTTCCATTTTGCCGAAACAGGCGAAGAATTTGAAAAATTGAAAAAACAATACCCGTGGAAAAATAATTCTTGACATTGGGTTTTGTTTGTGTTAGTATATTCTCACAATAAAGAAGGACGCAACCGTTCTCCCCTTAAACTATGTGAAAAGGGCAATACTGAAATTTAAGTTTAGGCTGAATTTTGTGTTTTGAGTACGGGCGTTTTGCGTTCGTACTTTTTATTTTTGTAAAGGTAGGGTGTTTTTCATCAGTAAAGAAACTCAGCAGATTAATAGTGAAATCAAAGACAGAGAAGTTCGTTTGATTTCTGCAACAGGCGAACAACTCGGTATTATGAGCTCTAAGGAAGCATTAAAAATCGCCGAAGATTCAAATCTTGATTTAGTAAAAATTGCTCCTCAGGCTAAGCCTCCCGTATGTAAAGTTATGGACTACGGCAAATTCCGTTTTGAAAAAGCAAAGCGTGAAAAAGAAGCAAGAAAAAATCAGAAAGTCATTGAAACAAAAGAAATTCGCTTGTCTTTGAATATCGATGTTCATGACTTCAATACAAAAGTTAATCATGCTAAAAAATTCCTTTCAGGCGGCAACAAAGTGAAAGTTTCTATCCGTTTGCGAGGTCGAGAAATGGGTCATCCCGAACTCGGCGAAGCAACGATGAAGCGTTTTGCTGAAGCGCTTTCCGAAGAGGGAACTGTTGATAAGCAACCAAAACTTGAAGGACGACAGATACTTATGTTTATGTCGCGCAAAGATAAATAATATTTTGGAGGAATAATTAATGCCTAAGATTAAAACACACAGCGGTGCTAAAAAGCGTTTTAAGACAACAAAAACCGGCAAGGTAAAAAGAGCTCACGCTTACACATCTCACATTCTTACTAAAAAATCAACAAAGCGTAAGAGAAATCTTCGTAAAACAGCAGTTGTAGATACAACAAATATGAAGCAATGCAAGCGCCTTGTTCCATATAAATAATTCAAAGATATTACACTAATTTCGGAGGTATTGTAAAATGGCAAGAGTTAAAGGCGCTATGGCTACTCGCAAAAGAAGAAAGAAAGTATTAAAACTCGCAAAGGGTTATTTCGGTGGTAAAAGCCGTCTTTTCAAAACAGCTAAACAGGCTGTAATGAAGTCAGGCAACTACGCATACATCGGCAGAAAGCAAAAGAAAAGAGATTTCAGAAGACTCTGGATTACTCGTATTTCTGCAGCTTGCAAAGCAAACGGTATGAACTATTCAACATTTATGAATGGTCTTAAAAAAGCAGGTGTAGAACTCAACAGAAAAATGCTTTCTGAAATCGCTATTTCAGACCCGGCTGCATTCACAGCACTTACTGAAACTGCAAAATCTGCACTTAAATAATTCTTTGGACGGCAATGTTTTGTACATTGTCGTCTTTTTCTTATAAATTTTAAACAGAATATGTTTAAAAATCGCTTCATTATATAAAAAATTATTAATATTAAAATTTTTTCTTGAACTTTTGAGTTTTTGTGTTATTATAGTTTTGATTGTTTGTATGCACTGTTTATATATTATATTATTATAACTTATTATATTGCAAAAAAATTTTTAGGAGCTTTATGGAAAAGATAACTTCAAAAACAAACCAAATTGTCAAAGATACGGTAAAACTGTTTTCATCTTCAAAGTTCAGAAATGAACAGGGACTTTTTGTTCTTGAGGGTGCGAGACTTTGTTCTGATATTTTGAACAGTAATTGTGAATTGGTAAAGCTTTTGGTAACTGAAAATTTTAACAGAAAAAACTCAAACCTTGTAGATTCACTTTCGGCAGTTTGTAAAAATTCTTATTTGATAACAGAAGAAATTGCGGATAAAATCTGCAACACTGTAAATCCTCAGGGAATTTTTGCTGTTTGTAAGATGAAAAAAGATGTATATGAAGTCGATTTTGACAAAAAATATATCGCTCTTGAAAATGTGCAGGACCCTGCCAATTTAGGTTCTGTTGCAAGAACTGCCGAAGCGCTCGGTATTGACGGCATCATAATCAGCGGCGGCTGCGATATATATAATCCCAAAGCACTTCGTGCTTCTATGGGTAGTTTGCTTAGAATAAAAATCATTTTTTGTGATAATCTTTCTGAATTTTTGAAAGTGCTGAACGGTAAAATTAAAATTTATGCCACTGTTCCTTATTCTTACGCAAAAGATATCAGAAAATGTGATTTTTCAAAAGGAGCAATTTGTGTTATAGGAAATGAAGCAAACGGTGTTACCGATGAAGTTAAGGAAAATTCCGATTGCTTGGTTACTATTAAAATGCTCGGGCTTGCAGAAAGTCTGAACGCTTCTACCGCCGCTTCCATAACAATGTGGGAAATGCTCAGAGGTGAAAACAATGAATGACGACATTTATTGGCTTTGGCTTCAAAAAGTTCTCGGTGAAGGTGCGTTTTTTAAAGATTTGATTGAAATGTTCGGCTCTGCAAAAGATATATATAATGCAGGCTTGTCAGAATTAAAGATGTGTCCCGATGTTTCATCAAAGCAATTAAAAAGGGCTGAAACGATAAATATAGACGATTGCACCAAAACAATCTACGAATGTAAAGTTAACGATTGGAAAATTATTTCTTACGACAATCCGCAATATCCCGAAAAACTTAAAAATATATACAATCCGCCTTGTGTTTTGTTTGTTGACGGAGATTTACCCGATTTGGACAGTTTGTGTTCAGTTGCAGTTGTCGGTACAAGAAAAGCGTCGTCATACGCAGTTCGTGCAACGAATATGATATGTCAGGGAGTTGCAAGGGCAGGTGCCGTAACAGTAAGCGGCGGTGCACTCGGAGTTGATTCTGCTGCACATACAGGTTCGATACTCGGCGGCGGTAAAACTGTTTGTGTGCTTGGCTGCGGTTTCGGTACAAATTACCTTCTTACAAATGAAAAATTGAGGCAGTCAATCAAAAGCAACGGAGTGCTTGTGACAGAGTATCCGCCTTTTACTCCACCGACAAGATATACATTTCCTATGCGAAACAGAATTATAAGCGGTTTGTCCGACGGCGTTCTTGTTGTTGAAGCGGGAATTAAATCGGGAAGTTTAATAACTGCAAAGTACGCTTTGGAACAAGGCAGAGATGTTTTTGCAGTACCGTCAAGCATAGTATCTTCGGAGTACAGCGGTTCAAATAAGTTACTGACAGACGGGGCTATGATTGTTACTCAACCGATTGATTTGGTAAGCCCGTATATTGAAAAATATCCGTACCTTAACAGTGAAAATGTACCCGATATTCAGCAACTGCTGAAAAATGAGAAAAAGAAAAATGCAAATTCATCATTTGATGTTAATTTAAAAAATGAAATGTCTTTTGAAAATTCCGACAATGAAATTGAAAAAGGCGATGAAAGAATGAAAAAAATATCTTCTTTAAGTAAAGATTTAAAAGATGTTTATTTCAACTTAACAGAAAACTACGAATATATTGATATAATCAGTGAAAGATGTGCCACACCGTCAAATAAAGTTTTAAGCGCATTGAGTATATTGGAAATTCAAGGGCTTGTTTCGTCAGCAAGCGGAAAAAGATATAAAAAGATTTAACGAGAGGATTTATTAAATGTCAAAACTTGTTATTGTTGAGTCACCTGCAAAGGCAAAAAGTATTAAAAACTATTTGGGCAAAGGTTATGAAGTAGTGGCGTCTAAAGGTCATGTAAGAGATTTGCCGTCATCAAGACTCAGTGTTGATATAAAAAATAATTTTAAACCCGATTATGAGATAATTCCTGCAAAAGAAAAATTGATAAAAGAATTAAAAGATAAAGTCAGCAAGTCAGACTATGTCTATCTCGCAGGAGACCCCGACCGTGAAGGAGAGGCTATTTCATGGCACTTGGCAACAATTCTCGGTTTGGACGAACATGAAAAAAACAGAGTTACTTTCAATGAAATTACAAAAAACGGTATTCAGTCGGGAATGGAACACCCGAGAGAAATAGATAAAGACCTTGTAAACGCTCAGCAGGCAAGAAGAATTTTAGACCGTTTAATCGGCTATAAATTAAGCCCGTTCATTTCACAAAAAATCAGACGTGGTTTAAGTGCAGGAAGGGTACAGAGCGTTGCTTTGAGACTTGTAGTTGACAGAGAGGAAGAAATAAGAGCGTTTAAACCTGAAGAATATTGGTCACTTGACGCAAAGTTTACAAATCCTCCCGAAAGAAAAACTTTTTCGGCGTCTTTGTCAGCAAAAAATGCAGAGAAAATCAAGGTTAGCAATAAAGAAGAGTCAGATGCAATTCTTTCAGATTTGGAAAACGCAGAATACAGCGTTTCTTCCGTAAAAAAAGGAACAAGAAGAAAAAATCCCGCACCGCCGTTTACAACTTCAACATTGCAGCAGGAGGCTTCAAGAAAACTTAATTTTCAGGCAAAGCGTACTATGAAAGCTGCACAGGAACTCTATGAGGGACTTGAAGTAGAGGGCGTCGGTACAGGCGGTCTTATAACATATATGAGAACAGACTCTTTAAGAATTTCCGATGAGGCGAGAGCAGCCGGAAATGAATATATAAGAGAAGCGTACGGTGAAAAGTATCTTCCTAAAAAACCAAGAGTTTTTAAATCAAAGAAAAACATTCAAGACGGACACGAGGCCATCAGACCTACTATGCCGAATCTTACACCTGAAAGAGTAAAAGGCAGTTTAACAACCGACCAGTATAAAATATATAAACTCATTTGGGAACGCTTTATCGCTTCACTTATGGAGAATTGCTTGCAGGAAACGATGAAAGTTGAAATATCTGCAAATGACTATACTTTTTCTGCAACAGGCTATGTTGTTAAATTTGACGGCTTTACCGTGCTTTATGAAGAAGGAAAAGACGAAGCAAAGGCTGAAGGCGGAGCATTGCCGTCTATGAAAGTCGGAGATGTTTTAAAGCTCAAGGAACTTACAGGCAATCAGCATTTTACTCAACCACCTGCAAGATATACGGAAGCGTCGCTTACAAAGGCACTTGAAGAAAACGGCGTCGGCAGACCGAGTACCTACCTTACAATCACATCAACAATTGTTGCTCGTGAGTATATTGTAAGAGAAGGCAAACAGTTTGTTCCTACCGAACTCGGCGAAGCAGTTACAAAACTCTTAAAAGAAAGAATGCCGAATATCGTAAATGTAAAGTACACTTCACAAATGGAGTCAGACCTTGACTTGATTGATATGGGTAAGACAAACTATATCGATATGATAAGGCACTACTATGATGATTTTGAAGCACCCCTTGAAAAAGCAAAACAAGAAATGCAGGGCGTAAAAATAAAACTCAAAGAAGAAGAAACAGACGAGATTTGTGAGAAGTGCGGAAGAAATATGGTTGTCAAAGTCGGCAGATTTGGAAAATTCCTTGCTTGTCCGGGTTATCCCGAATGTAAAAATACAAAACCTCTCGTTTTGAAAACAAAAGCAAAGTGTCCCGTATGCGGTTCTGAAGTTATTGAGAAAAAGACCAGAAAAGGAACTTCATTTTACGGTTGCTCAAGTTATCCTGATTGTAATTTTATGACTTGGGATGTACCGACGGATGAAATTTGTCCAAAATGCGGAAAATCACTTTTTAAACGCAGAGGCGGTTTGCTTGTGTGTGAAGATGAAAAATGCGGATACGAAGCAAAAATTCAAAAAAAATCTAAGAAAAGCGAGTAATTAAATGAATTTCACAGTCATTGGCGCAGGACTTGCAGGCGTAGAAAGTGCATGGCAGATAGCAAAATTCGGCTATAATGTCACTTTGATTGAAATGAAACCGAAAAAGTTTTCCCCTGCACATAAAAATGAAAATTTCGCCGAACTTGTCTGTTCAAATTCTTTAAAGGCCATGAGAATTGACAGTGCGGCAGGTTTGCTCAAAGAGGAAATGAGCCGTCTCGGCAGTATTACGGTTGAGTGTGCTAAAAAGTGCAGTGTTGCGGCAGGCGGAGCACTTGCCGTTGACAGAAATATTTTTTCAGAAATGGTTACAAACAAAATCAAGTCTTGTAAAAATATTAAAATTGTAAATGAAGAAGCAACCGACTTTTTAGCTGACGAAAATAATATTGTCATTATAGCAACAGGCCCTTTGACTGACGGAAAGATGAGTGAAAGCATTAAAAATGTAACGGGCGGATATCTGTCGTTTTATGATGCGGCGGCACCTATTGTAACTGCTGAATCCGTGAATATGGATATTGCTTTCGGAGCGTCAAGATACGGTAAGGGCGGAGAAGATGACTATATAAATTGTCCGTTCAATAAAGATGAGTATGAGAAATTTTACACAGAACTCATCAATGCCGAAAGTGCAAAGTTAAGTGAGTTTGATGTTTACGAGGGATGTATGCCGATTGAAGCACTCGCCAAACGAGGAAAAGACGCTGCAAGATTCGGTCCTATGAAACCTGTCGGACTTGTAAATCCTGCAACAGGTCACAGACCGTGGGCTGCCGTGCAATTAAGAAGAGAAAATTCAAAAGGCACTTTGTTTAATCTTGTAGGATTTCAGACTAATTTAAAATTCCCTGAACAAAAAAGAGTTTTTTCAATGATTCCGGGACTTGAAAATGCCGAGTTTGTAAGGTACGGCGTAATGCACCGAAATTCTTTCATAGACTCACCTCGACTTTTAAACAGTGATTTCAGCCTGAAAACAAATCCATATTTGTTTTTTGCAGGTCAAATAACGGGTGTTGAGGGATATATGGAGTCGGCATCAAGCGGAATTATGGCAGGAATAAATGCAGTAATGCGTGCAGAAGGAAAAGAGAGCGTGACGCTTTCAAAGTACAATATGCTCGGTGCTTTATCAAGGTATATAAGCGATGAAACAGTAAGCAATTTTCAGCCTATGGGAGCAAATTTCGGTATTTTGCCTGCCATTGAGCCGAAAATCAGAGATAAAAAAGAACGATATGCTGCGCTTTCAAACAGGGCGCTTGAATATTTGTCCGATTTGGAGATATTAAAAAAATGAAGATTATAGTAGATTGTTTCGGCGGCGATAATGCCCCGTCAGAAATACTTAAAGGCAGTGCTCTTGCCGTTAAAGAGCTTGATGTAGATATTGTTTTAACAGGCGATAAAGAAAAAATTGAAAAATGTGCAAGAGAAAACAACATTTCTTTGGAAAGAATGGAAATTGAAGATTGTCCCGATGTTATCACAATGGAAGATGACGCAAAATCTGTATTGAAAGCGAAAAGCAATTCTTCAATGGCAGTCGGTTTCAGACTTTTGAACGAGGGCAGAGGCGACGCTTTTGTAAGTGCGGGAAATACCGGTGCAATAGCAGTCGGTGCAACTTTGATTACAAAAAGAATAAAAGGAATTATAAGACCTGCAATAGCATCTGTAATGCCGTCAGTAACAACTCCGTTTGTTTTGATGGATTGCGGTGCAAATGCTCAATGCAGAAGCGAAATGCTTTGTCAGTTTGCACTTTTGGGCAGTATCTATATGGAAAAGATAATGGGAGTGAAAAATCCTAAAGTTGCACTTGCAAATAACGGAAGCGAATCAACAAAAGGTACTCCATTGCAGATTGAAACATACGAAAAACTGTCAGAAGGCAATTTGAATTTTGTCGGAAATATCGAGGGCAGAGCAATTCCGTTCGGTGAGGCAGATGTCGTTGTTGCAGACGGATTTTCGGGAAATTTGATTTTGAAAACTTATGAGGGTACTGCAAAAGCACTTATGGGTTCTATAAAAAATATATTTACAAGAAATCTTCGTTCAAAACTTGCGTATCTTGCCATTAAAGACGGTATAGATGATTTGAAAACACAGTTTGATTATAAAGAATACGGCGGAGCGGTAATGCTCGGTGTAAAAAAACCGGTTATTAAGGCTCACGGAAGTGCTGATGCAAGAACTTTTAAAAATGCGATAAGACAGGCTGTTTTGTTCTTGTCACACGATTTAATAAGTACAATAGAAAATCAATTAAAGGAAGAAGAAAATATTGAAAAATCTTAAACCTTTTTCGACTTTAGAAAAAACAATTGAATATTCTTTTAAAGATATATCTATTCTTGAAAATGCAATGAATCACTCAAGTTATGCAAATGAAGCAAGAGAAGAGTATTTCAAAAACAATGAAAGAATGGAATTCTTGGGCGATGCTGTTTTGGAATTCATATCGTCTGAATATCTTTTTAAAAAGTTTGAAAAAGATACAGAGGGAAGTCTGTCAAAAATAAGAGCGTCGCTTGTTTGCGAAGGAAGTCTTTCGGCTTTTGCAAAAGAAATAGACTTGGGAAGTTATATATTTTTAGGCAGAGGCGAAGAGGAACACGGCGGAAGAGAAAGAACTTCCATACTTGAAAATACTTTTGAGTGTCTTATAGCGGCAATTTTTCTTGACGGGGGAATTGAGCAGGCGAAGAAATTTGTTTTAAAATTTCTTGACAGAGAAAAAAATTTTGAAGTTGAAAAAAATACCGTGAAAAACGACTATAAAACTCGCTTGCAGGAAATAGTACAGCAAAATCCGGGCGACCATGTCAGATATTCGCATATCAACACCGAAGGTCCTCCTCATTGTCCTGTTTTCAGTTGTGTTGTTATGCTTGAGTCAAATGTAATCGGTTCAGGTAAAGGTCATTCAAAAAAAGAAGCAGAGCAAAATGCCGCTAAAGACGCACTTACTTTAATGGGTGTAATATGAAAAAAGGCAATATAAGCATATTCGTTCCTCATTTAGGCTGTCCTTCAGACTGTTCTTTCTGCAATCAAAAAACTATTACCGGACAGTGTTGTCAGCCGACGGGACAAGATGTTAAAAACGCAGTTGAAACTGCCTTAAAATATAAGGATTTTGAGTATGAAATTGCATTTTTCGGAGGCAGTTTTACGGCAATAAAAAGAGAATATATGATTGAACTTTTAAGCGTTGCTTACGAGTATGTAAGGTGTGGTAAAGTCAAGGGTATAAGAGTATCAACACGACCTGACGCCATTGATGAAGATGTTTTAAAAATTCTTTTTAAATACGGAGTTACAAGTATAGAACTCGGAGCGCAAAGTATGGTTGAAAATGTCCTTGAACTCAACAAAAGGGGACATTCGGCAAAATCTGTTGTTATGGCATCGAAAATGATAAAAGATGCAGGTTTTTCACTCGGTCTTCAAATGATGACAGGTCTTTACGGCGATGATGATAACGGTGCAGTTTATACTGCAAGTGAATTTATAAAAATAAAGCCCGATACCGTCAGAATTTATCCGACAGTTATATTAAAAGGCACTTTGCTTGAAAAATATTTCAATGAGGGAATATATAAAGGTCAAAGCGTTGACGAAGCTGTTGAAATATGTGCAAAGCTTGTTCCCATGTTTGAAAAAAACGGTATTAAAGTTATTCGTGTCGGACTTCACGCAAGTGAAGATGTAAAAAACAGTATGGTTGCAGGTGCATATCACGAAGCAATGGGAGAACTTGTTACAAGCAAGATTCTTTATAATAAAATTTGCAAACTTGAAAAAGGCAAATATACTGTGTATGTAAACAATAAAACTTATCCTAAACTGATAGGTCAACGGCGTTCAAATATCAGTTTGCTTAATTCAAACGGCTATGAATTGAAAATTATCCGTGATGAAACGGTTAAAGATAATGATTTGAGGTTTAATAATGGTTTTAAAAACTCTTGAAATGCAGGGATTTAAGTCATTCCCCGATAAAACTGAATTGTCTTTCGGTAAAGGAATTACTGCTGTTGTCGGTCCGAACGGTTCGGGCAAAAGCAATATTTCCGACGCTGTTCGATGGGTGCTTGGAGAAACAAGTACAAAAAGTCTGCGTGGCTCAAAAATGGAAGATGTTATTTTCGGAGGCACTGAAAAAAGAAAGTCACAAGGTTTTGCACAAGTCGTGCTGACACTTGACAATTCCGATAAGACGCTTAAAGACAGAGGCGAAATCGTAACAGTATCAAGAAGATATTACCGAAGCGGCGAAAGTGAGTATAAAATCGACTCCGAGCAGGTAAGACGAAAAGATATAAAAGAACTCTTTATGGATACAGGTCTCGGTTCAAATGGCTATTCTTCTGTCGGACAGGGCAGAATAGCATCCATTATTGAATCAAAAGGCGACGGAAGACGAGAACTTTTTGAAGAAGCGGCAGGCATTTCACGCTTCAGACATAAAAGAACGGACGCACAGAGAAGACTTGAACAGGCACAGGAAAATCTTGTAAGACTTCTCGATATACTTAATGAACTTGAACTCAGAGTCGGACCTCTTAAAAAACAAAGCGAAAAAGCAAATGAGTTTTTAAAATATGCAGCAGAAAAAAAAGAACTCGAGATAGGTCTTTGGCTTGAAAAAATAGGAAAATTCACGGGAGATTTGCGTGAACTTGAGCATAAAATCGACGCTGCAAATGTTTCTTATGAATTGTGCGAAAAAGAAACGGCAAAAATTGAAGACGATATAGAAAATGCGATTTCACAAGTTGCACAGATAAATATAGAAATTGAAGAAACAAGAGAGCGTGTTTCAAACTTTGAGTCGGAGATTTTGAAAACACAGTCGGATATTTCTGTTGCAAATGAGCAAATCAAACATAATGACGATACAATTTCAAGGCTCAAAGCAGACATTGAGGCTGTCGGCGGAGATAAATCCGTAATTGAAAAGCAGATAGAAGAAAAAGAAAAGAAGATGAAAGAGTGTCAAACAGCGTCTGAAGAAAAGAAAGAAGAACTCTTAAACACGACAAAAATGCTTGAAAATCTTTCATCAAAAGGCGAGGAAAATTCAAAAAAATCTGCTGAAATAAGTAAAGTGATTTCCGAACTTACAATGCAGTTTTCACAGGCCAACATTGAACTTTCGTCTGCAAACTCATCTGCAAATGAAATAGAAAACAGAATGAACGGAATAGATGAAAATATTGAACAGTTAAATTCCGAACTTAAAGTTGTTGAAAAACAAAAAGAAGAACAAAATCAAAATATTAACTTTTTAAATGAAAAAATAAATGAGTTTACAAACTCAATGCAGGGCTATAAGCTCCGTCTTGACTCGAAAACAAAAAGAGTTCAGGAACTTAAAACGGAGTGTGAAAATAAATCCCGTTTGCTTTCTGCAAAAGAGTCAAAAGTAAAAATGCTTCTTGACCTTGAAAAAAATATGGACGGTTATTCAGGTGCCGTAAAATCTGTCATAAATCGCTCGGCACAGGGCGGATTAAGCGGTATTCACGGTGCGGTATCACAACTTATTACAGTTGATGATGAGTATTCAACTGCAATCGAAGTCGCTTTGGGTGCCGCTATGCAAAATATTGTTACAGATACGGAAGCAGACGCAAAAAGGGCAATCTATTATTTGAAACAAAATAAACTCGGAAGAGCGACATTTTTGCCTATTTCATCTATTAAAAGCAGAGTTTTAGATGAAAGAAATCTTGATGATAATTTGGGTTTTGTAGCCGTTGCATCGGATATTGTCGAGTGTGAAAGCAGATATAAAACAATCATTTCAAGTTTGCTCGGCAGATGCGTTATTGCCGAAGATATGGACAGTGCAATCGGTATATCGAAAATATATAACAACAGGTTTAAAATTGTAACTTTGGACGGTCAGGTAATTAATCCGGGCGGTTCAATGAGCGGTGGCTCAAGAGCAAAGAATGCAGGTATTCTCTCAAGGGCAAATCTTATAGAAACCGAAAAAGAAGAAACCGAAAAAATTAAAAAATCTCTTTTTGAATTAAATGAAAAATTGGAAAATTCAATTAAAGAGATGAATTTTGCTTCGGCAGAAGTACAGGGTGCAGAAGCAGAACTCAGAACTGCAAATGAAGATTTAATCAGAGCTAAAGGTGAATTGAAAATAATTGACGGAAGACTGTCATCAACAAAAGACAGTGTTAATGCTCTGTTAACTGAAAAAAATACTTCTGAAGAAAGAATTTTCGAGTTTAAAGAAAAGGCACAAAAGGCACAAAAAAATGCCGATTTAATCGCAGAAAAAATAAGCGAAAACGAAAAACAACTTGAAATTCTTAATTCAAACAGCATAGAGTTTGTTGAAAAAAGAGATGAATTGAGAAACAAGAGCGAACAGATAAATCTTGAAATCATTTCTTTTGCAAAGGACTATGAAAGTGCAAAATTGTCGGCACAGGAACTTAAAGAAAGAATTTTGATGCAAAACAGTAAAGTTGTTTCTGTTGAATCGGAAATTAAACAGGTAGAAAGCAATTCCGAAACAGTACGACAAAGAATTGCGGAACTTTTGCAAAAAGTAGAACAGTTGAAAAACAGTGCAGACACAAGCGAAAACGATGTTAAATTGCTCGTTGAAAAAAGAAATACGGTTGAAAAGAAGTCAAACGATTTGAGAACTTTTGAAAAGGCGAAAAACGATGAAAGAAGCCGTTTGAATTCCGAACTTGTGCGTCTTGACGAAAGAAAAATTGCAATGCGTAAAGAGTACGAAGATTTGAAAACCAAACTCTATGACGAGTATGAACTTACAACAAGACAAGCACAGGAAATTGCCGTTGAAATTGAAGATGTACAAGCTGCAAACAGAAGACTTCACGAATTGAAGTCGGCAATAAAATCACTCGGCAATGTAAATGTAGGTGCCATTGAAGAATATAAAGAAGTTTCCGAAAGATATGAGTTTTTAAAAGAACAGGTTGACGATGTAGAAAAATCAAAATCGGAACTTTTAAAAATCATTGATGACTTAACTTCTTCTATGAGCGAAAGATTTATGAGCAGTTTTAAAAAGGTAAATGAACAGTTCAAAATCTGCTTTGTAGATTTCTTCGGAGGAGGCAAAGGCGAATTGTTGCTTGAAGACGAAAATGATTGTCTTGAAAGTGCGATTGAAATTAAAATTCAGCCGCCGGGTAAAAGCGTTCAGAATATCGACCTTTTTTCAGGCGGTGAAAAGAGTTTGGCTGCACTTGCACTTCTTTTTGCATTGCTTAAAGTCAATCCTGCTCCGTTTTGTATTTATGACGAGGTAGAAGCTGCACTTGACGATGTCAATGTTGAGCGATTTGCAAAGTATATGAGAAAAATGACTGACAATACACAGTTTATAGCCATCACTCACAGACGAGGAACTATGGAAGAGGCAGATGTTCTTTACGGTGTTACAATGCAGGAAAAAGGCGTTTCTAAATTGCTTGAACTTCAAAGTGCAGAACTTGCTTCAAAAATGGGACTTGATGCATAAGTTACATAAAAAAATTAATGGAGGTTGCTATGGGATTATTTGATAAATTCAGAAAAGGTCTTAAAAAGACAAGAACAGAGGGTATTACAGCTCAGATAGATGAAGTTATTGAAAGTTACGAAAAAATAGACGATGAACTTTTTGAAGAACTTGAAGAAATACTTATTATGGGTGATGTCGGTATTCCGACTGCCGAAAAAATCATAAAAAGTCTTAAAGAAAAAATTTCAAACGACCGTATTACAAGCGTATCTAAAGTCAGAGAAACTATGAAAGACATTGTTTCAGGTATCGTTTGGGGCGGAAGTATGCTCAAACTCAGAACAAAGCCATCTGTAATTTTAGTTATAGGTGTAAACGGAGTAGGCAAAACCACAACAATAGGAAAACTTGCTTTGAGATTGAAAAATCAGGGCAGAAAAGTTATTCTCGGTGCTGCCGATACATTCAGAGCGGCTGCTATTGAGCAACTTCAGGTTTGGGCTGACAGAGCAGATGTTGATTTAATTAAACACGCAGAAGGCGCTGACCCTGCGTCAGTTGTGTTTGATACTATTGCAGCGGGAAAAGCAAGAAATGCAGATGTCATCATCATAGATACTGCCGGCAGACTTCATAATAAGAAAAACCTTATGGACGAGCTTAATAAAATTACCCGTGTTATTGAGAGAGAATTGCCGGATGCAAGCAAAGAAGTGCTTTTGGTTCTTGATGCCACAACAGGTCAAAATGCTGTAAATCAGGCAAAAGATTTTAAAGAAGCGGCAGGCATTACGGGTATTGTGCTTACAAAACTTGACGGTACTGCACGAGGCGGCGTTGTTCTTGCCATAAACAATGAACTTGATGTTCCTGTAAAATTTGTCGGAGTAGGCGAGCAAATAGATGATTTTCAGCCGTTTGACGCAGATGCATTTGCAAGCGGTCTGTTTGATAAGCAAGAGCCGATTGACGATAAAGAAATAAACAGTTTTATTGAGGGTGAATAATAAATGGATTTTTTACTTGCAAGCAATAATAAAAAGAAATTGGGCGAACTTCAACGAATTTTATCGCCTTTGGGAATAAATATTGTTACGGCAAAAATGCTCGGAAAAGAACTTGAAGAAGTTGAAGAAGACGGTACAACATTTGAAGAAAATGCAAAAATCAAGGCTGTGGCAGGTATGAAAGCATTTGATATGCCGACAATCGCAGATGACAGCGGTCTTTGTGTTGACTATTTAGACGGAGCACCCGGTATTTTCTCGGCAAGGTTTTCGGGGGAACACGGAAACGATGAAAAAAACAATGACCTTTTACTTGAAAAACTAAAAGGTGTGCCGGAAGACGAAAGAAGTGCTTACTATGTCTGTGCGGTTTGTTGTGTTTTTCCTGATGGCAGAGAGATAACCGTCAGAGGAGAATGTCACGGAAAAATAGGCTTTGAAAGAGACGGAAACGAGGGCTTCGGTTACGACCCGCTATTTATCATAAACGGAAGAAGTTTCGGTAACTATACATCGCAGGAAAAAGATGAAATATCTCACAGAGGCAAGGCACTTCGTGAACTTGCAAAAGAATTGGAGAAAATTATATGACAGGAAAAGAAAGAGCAGTTTTCAGGGCACAGGCAAACACGCTTGAGCCGATTATTCAAATAGGAAAAGACGGTATTTCCGAAAATTTAATCAAACAGGTTGACGACACTTTAAATGCAAGAGAACTTATTAAAATACGCATACATTTGGAAACTTCTCCGAAAACTCCGAGAGAGTGTGCTCAGGAACTTGCAGGTGTTTTGTCAGCAGAAATAATACAGGTAATAGGTGGAATTATTGTTCTTTACCGTGAAAGAAAAGAAGAAAAGACAAAAAAATCAAAGAAATCAAAACCTGCCAAAGCAAAGAAAGTGCGTGTTAAAGGCTTGCGTGAAAGAAACAGAGTGGCAGAAGAAAAAAGAAACGCTCGATACGGCGATTTGACTCACGGCAAAGTTTATTCGGGCAGAAGCGGAAGACCGGTAGGCAATGTCAGAGAAAGAGACAGAAAAAGCAGATGAAAACAGCGATTTTCGGCGGCAGTTTCAATCCTATACACAACGGTCATTTAAATATAGCAAATGCGTATTGTACCGCACTTGGTTTGGACAGAGTGTTTTTTGTCCCGGCTTGTGACCCACCGCTAAAAAACAATACAAATCTTGAGTCTTCCGACAATAGAATGGCAATGGTTAAACTTGCTTTAAAAGATAAAGAATTGTTTTTTGCAAGTGATGTTGAAATTGTGCGTGGCGGTACAAGTTATACCGTTGATACCGTAAGGTATTTTAAAAATAAGTTTCCTAAAGACGAACTTTTTTTGATAGTCGGTTCCGACCAATTTTTACAGTTTGATAAATGGAAAAATTATAAAGAAATTTCAAACCTTGCAGTTATATGCACGGCTTCCCGTGACGGAATTGTCGGCAGGGAAGATTTTTTAGACTATGCAAAAAAAATCGGTATCAGCAATGTTTTTATTATTGACGAAAAAGAGTATGATGTTTTTGAAGTCAGTTCCACGCAAATCAGAAATGAGTTAAAAAACGGTAAAACTGTTGCAGGACTTTTAGATAACTCTGTTGCAGAATTTATAAAAAGTAAAGGACTATACAGTGAAATATAATGTTAACGAGTATATAGATTTAATTAAATCAAAATTGTCGGATTACAGGTACTATCATTCAATGTGCGTTGCAAAAGCCGCAGTTATTTTGGCTGAAAAGTACGGTGCAGATAAAGAAGATGCTTTTGTTGCAGGTGTTTTGCACGATGTTATGAAAGAAGCGTCGGCAAGCGAGCATATAGCCGTGATTAAAAATTCACCTGTAACGATGACGAAATTGGAAATAAATAATTTTAAGTTGTATCATCAAATTTCAGGTGCTGCTTATGCAAGGTGCGTGCTGAAAATTGATAACAAAGATGTTATCAATGCCATTCGTTACCATACAACCGGAAGAGCAAATATGAGTTTGCTTGAAAAAATCATATATCTTGCAGATTATATTTCCGATGACAGAGATTACGATGATGTTGAAATAATGCGAGAAAAAGCATATAATAAAAGTCTTGACGATGCAATGCTTTTCGCTATAAAATATACAATTAAGGACATTGTCGGCAAGGGCGCTGTTTTGCACCCCGATACAGTTGACGCTTATAATGAAATAATACTTAAAATTAAGGAGAAATAAATGGAAAAATCAGAAATTCTCGATATTGTCAAAACTGCCGTTAAAGCAGTTGACAGTAAAAAAGCCATTGATATTAAAGTAATCGGAGTTACAGACTTAACTATCGTTGCCGACTACTTTGTGATTTGCAGCGGTTCATCTTCAACACAGGTAAAAGCACTTGCAGACGAAGTTGAGTACCAACTCTCTCAAAAGGGAATAGAACCACACCATGTAGAAGGAAAGTCTTCGGGGTGGATTTGTCTTGACTATTCAAGTGTTGTTGTCCATGTCTTTTATGAAAAAGACCGTGAATTTTTCAATCTTGAAAGATTGTGGCAGGACGGCGAAATGTTAGATACAGAAAAATTACTTGAGGAGGAATAATAAATATGGAATACAATTTTAAAAGTGTTGAAAAAAAGTGGCAAAAAGTATGGGAAGAAAAAGGTGTTTTTCACGCAAAGACAGATTATTCATTGCCAAAATATTACTGCCTTGTTGAGTTTCCGTATCCGAGCGGTCAGGGACTCCATGTAGGACATCCTCGTTCATATACTGCTTTGGATATTGTAGCAAGAAAGAAAAGACTTGAGGGTTACAATGTTCTTTATCCAATGGGATGGGACGCTTTTGGTTTGCCTACTGAAAATTTTGCTATTAAAAACCATATTCATCCTGCTGAAGTAACAAAGAAAAATGTTGCTCATTTTAAAGAACAACTTCAGTCACTCGGTTTTTCTTTTGACTGGAGCAGAGAAATAAATACAACAGACCCGTCTTACTATAAATGGACACAGTGGATTTTTCTTCAACTTTTCAAAAAAGGTCTTGCGTATAAAAAAGAGATGCCTGTAAACTGGTGTACTTCCTGTAAGTGCGTACTTGCAAATGAAGAAGTTGTAAACGGTGTTTGTGAAAGATGCGGCAGCGAAGTTATAAGAAAAACACAAAGTCAATGGATGCTTAAAATCACAGAGTATGCAGACCGTCTTGTAAATGACCTTGACGATGTTGATTTTATTGACCGTGTAAAAGTTCAGCAAAAAAATTGGATAGGCAAATCAACAGGTGCAGAGGTAGATTTTTCTACAACAGAGGGCGATATTCTCACTGTATATACCACAAGATGCGATACACTTTTCGGGGCTACATATATGGTTATGTCTCCCGAACATCAGTTTATCGAGAAGTGGGCAGATAAAATCAAAAATATAGATGAAGTAAGAAAATATCAAGAACTTGCTTCCAAAAAATCAGATTTTGAAAGAACAGAAATCAATAAAGATAAAACAGGTGTAAGACTTGACGGTGTAATGGGTATCAATCCTGTTACCGAAAAAGAAATACCTATCTTTATCTCGGACTATGTTTTGACTTCATACGGTACAGGTGCTATTATGGCTGTTCCTGCACACGACACTCGTGACTGGGAGTTTGCAAAGAAATTTGACCTTCCTATCGTTGAGGTAGTTGAAGGAGGAAATGTTGAGAAAGAAGCATTTACGGATTGTGCTAAAGGCGTAATGGTAAATTCGGGCTTCTTGACAGGCAAGACTGTTGACGAAGCAAAAGAGGCAATGCTTCAGTACCTTGAAGAAACAGGAAAAGGTAAAAAGAAAGTAAACTTTAAACTTCGTGACTGGGTGTTCTCAAGACAGAGATATTGGGGAGAGCCTATTCCGATTGTTCATTGTGAAAAGTGCGGAGCAGTTGCACTTGATGAAAGTCAACTTCCTCTTGAACTTCCCGATGTTGACAGTTATGAACCGACAGAAAACGGCGAAAGTCCTCTTGCAAAAATGACAGATTGGGTAAATACAACTTGTCCGAAATGTGGTGGACCGGCTAAAAGAGAAACTGATACAATGCCTCAATGGGCAGGTTCTTCGTGGTATTTCCTCAGATATATGGACCCGCATAATGATAAAGAACTTGCATCAAAAGAAGCACTTGAATATTGGTCACCTGTTGATTGGTATAACGGCGGTATGGAACATACAACACTTCACTTGCTTTACAGCCGTTTTTGGCATAAGTTCCTGTATGATATCGGTGTTGTTCCGACAAAAGAACCTTACCAAAAGCGTACTTCTCACGGTATGATACTCGGTGAGAACGGCGAAAAAATGAGTAAATCAAGAGGAAATGTCGTAAATCCAGACGAAATTGTAGAACAATACGGTGCCGATACAATGCGTCTTTATGAAATGTTCATAGGCGACTTTGAAAAGGCTGCTCCTTGGAACTCTGCTTCGATTAAAGGCTGTAAGAGATTTATCGAAAGAGTTTGGAATTTGCAGGAATTGGTTGTTGACGGCGATAATTATTCAAAAGAACTTGAAACAGAAATGCATAAAACAATCAAAAAAGTTACTTTTGATATTGACAACTTAAAGGCAAATACAGCTATTGCCGCACTTATGACTTTGCTCAATAAGATGTATGACAATAAAAAAGTAACAAATGCAGAAATGAAAACATTTCTCATTCTTTTAAATCCGTTTGCACCTCATATTACTGAAGAAATGTGGCAGACTTTAGGTTATGACGGAATGTTAAATGAACAAAAATGGTGCAGTTACGATGAGAAAAAAACAGTTGACAATACTGTTGAGATTGTAATTCAGGTAATGGGTAAAGTAAGGTCAAGAGCAGTTGTTCCGACAGATATTTCTAAAGAAGATGCGATAGAACTTGCTAAAAATGACCCGACGGTTGCAAAATTGATTGAAGGAAAAACAATTAAAAAAGAAATTTATGTGCCGGGTAAACTTGTAAATATAGTTGCAGTTTGATTTTAATAACCTATTAAAACCGTCGAAACTTTTGTTTCGACGGTTTTCTTTTAAAATATTAATATAAATCTTAATAATTATTAATTAGGTCAAAAAACAAACATTTTACATAACTTTTGTGCTATACTATGCACGCAATAAAAGAAACGGGGCTTATTATATGGAAAATAAAATAAAAAACGCCAAAATACTTGTAGTAGATGACGACCCCAGTATCAGAGAAGTTTTAAGTATTCAACTCAAAAGCAAAGGTCATACTGTCGATGTTGCGGTTAATGGCAGAGATGCCGTAAATAAAATTGAAGAAAATAACGATTTTGATTTGATTATTTTGGATATTATGATGCCTGAATTATCGGGTATTGACGCTTGTGCGGAAATAAGAAAGTTTACAAATATTCCCGTACTGTTTTTGACTGCAAAATCGCAGGAGGCAGATAAGTCGGTTGCTTACGATAACGGAGGCGACGACTATTTGGTAAAACCTTTTTCAACTGCCGAACTCTTTATGAAAGTTGATTCATTATTGAGAAGGTATTTCATATATAAAGGAAAAAATGAAAATCCTAAAACAGACAGTTCGGAGATTTTTATTTCGGATTTGTCCGTAAATCCTTCAAGAAAAATTGTTAAAAGGCAAGGTGTTAAAATCTCGCTTACAGATACAGAGTTTGACATATTGATGTTGCTTATTAAAAATAAGGACAAGCCTGTTGACGCTCAGGAGATTTATGAAACGGTGTGGGGACAAAAGTTTATGCAGGCTTCTGTTAATACCGTAATGGTTCATATACTGAACTTGAGAAGAAAGTTAAATTTTGACAACGATGAAGCAGAAGTTATCAAAACTGTTTGGGGTAAAGGATATCAATTAAATGGATGTTGAAAAAATAAAAAAAGTTTTTTTCTCTTTAAGATTTAAGTTTGTCATAGTTTTGGTTGTTGCACTTTTAATATCTTACGGTGCAATGAGTCTTACAACATTTGCATTTGATTACTATTTGATTAATTATTATTCAACTCAGGAAAAAATGGAAGAAAGAGACAGGAAGTATCAGGAATCTTTCAAGGAATATGTTAAAGAAAACAATATTTCTTCAACTGAAACAAAGGCAATAAATCGGTGGGTAAAAGAACAAAATCAAGTAATGCTCGGTTTATGTGATGAAACCGGAAAAGCTTTTTACGAATCCGGTATTAGTTCAAATGTGCTTGCTGCAGACGATGAAGAAGAAACGGAAACAACTACTTCAAAGGGTACAAATACATATTCATATTATGCCAATGATACAGAAACCACAGCCACTGAATCAAGCGATACTTCATTCGGTGATGAAAATGCCGTTTATTATGATACTGCCTATCTTATTCCTGTTGAGTTTTTTGACGGTACATTTTACGCTTCAGTAATAGATGTGTCTTCTTCAAACATTTCCACAATCGGATATTATTCTTCATATATAGTTTTTATTACAATATTTTTTGCTATTGTTCTTTCTTATAATTATCTTGTAAATAAAAGGATTATAAGACTTTCAAAAGAAGTTTCAAAAATAAAAAACGGAAATCTTGATTCCGATATTACAAAAAAAGGACGGGATGAGATTGAAGGCTTAGCGATGGATGTTGATAATATGAGAGAGTTTTTAATCTCTCGTATTGAAGAGTCTGAAAGAGCTTGGGGAGCAAATAAAGAACTCATTACAAATATGTCGCACGATATAAGGACTCCTCTCACATCTCTTATCGGTTATGTAGATATTATTGAACAGAAAAATTATGACAGCGAAGAACAAAGAGATTTGTATATAAAAACAATTAAAAGTAAGGCTTTACAACTTAAGAGTTTGTCAGATAAATTGTTTTCATATTTCCTTGTTTTCGGAGATGATGAAATTAATATGCTTGAAGAAAAGTTCGATACAAGAATTTTGCTTCAGCAACTTATAGGCGAAAGAGTTTTCGATTTGGAAAACAAGGGCTATAAGATAGATGTTAATATCTGTGCCGAGCCGTACTTTTTAAATGTAGATATACAATATTTCCAGCGAGTTTTTGACAATCTTTTCTCCAATATTTCAAAATATGCCGACATATCGAAAAAAGTCGTTATAGATTGCAGTATTGAAGATGATATTTTAACAGTTACCGTAAATAACAAAATTAACAAAAATCTTGACAGAATTGAAAGTAATAATATCGGTCTTAAGATTTGCCAAAAAATTGTTAAACAAATGCACGGTACATTTGAAATTGAAAATGACGGCGATGATTTTACAGTAACTGTAACATTCCCCGTAGAAAAAATAAAAGAAGAAAGTGTGGAGAATTAAGTATGACAAATGTTTTGGAGTTTCTTGAAAATTCAGCAAAAACTCACAGTGATAAGATAGTTGTTGAAGATGTTGAAAAAGGCTATACATATTCGCAGTTTGTTGACATTTCAAAAACAATAGGCAGCGAAATAGCAAAAAATCAAAGCGTGAGAAAGCCGATAGTTGTATTTATGGAAAAGAGTGCAGACGCTCTTGCCGCTTTTATGGGTATAGTTTACGCAGGTTGTTTCTATGTAATGATTAATCCTGAACATCCGACAGTAAGAATAAATCAGATTTTAAGCGTTTCGGGTGCCGATTACCTTATAACAACTCCCGAGTATGCAGAAAAACTCGGCGAGTGTGAGTATAACGGAAAAGTTGCTTACCTTGAAGATTTAATGAACGGCGAAATCGACAACGAAAAACTTTCTGCAATCCGCAGTCAGTCACAGGATATTGACCCGCTTTACTGTAACTTTACTTCAGGCTCGACAGGTGTTCCGAAAGGCGTGCTTGTAGGTCATCGTTCTGTAATTGATTTTATGGAATATTTTACCGACTTGTTTAATATTACCGAAAATGATATAATCGGTAACCAAGCACCGTTTGACTTTGATGTTTCGGTTAAAGATATTTATTCGACATTTAAAACAGGTGCAACAATGGTTGTAATTCCTAAAAAACTGTTTTCAATTCCAATGCAGCTTCTTGACTATCTTTGCGAAAGAAAAGTTACAACTCTTATATGGGCAGTTTCGGCACTTTGCATGATTACAACGCTTAAAGGATTTACATATAAAATTCCGACCGATATTAATAAGGTACTTTTCAGCGGTGAAGCAATGCCGATAAAACACTTAAATCAGTGGAAAAAGTATTTGCCGAATGTTGACTATGTAAATCTTTACGGACCGACCGAAATTACTTGTAACTGTACATATTATCGTATTGACAGAGATTTTGAAAAGGGCGATGTTCTTCCTATCGGTCAGCCATTCCCGAACGAAAAAGTCTTTTTACTTGACGATGATGATAAAGAAATTACAAATCCCGATGAACCGGGCGAACTTTGTGTTTCAGGTACTGCTCTTGCACTCGGTTATTACAATAACGCAGAGCAAACTGCAAAAGCGTTTGTTCAAAATCCGCTTAATAAGTCGTATCTTGAAACTATTTACAGAACAGGCGACCTTGCCTATTATAACGCAGACGGCGAACTTTGTTTTGCAGGAAGAAAAGACTTCCAAATCAAACATATGGGACACAGAATTGAACTTGAAGAAATCGAGGCGGCTATCAACGGCTGCAACGGTGTAACAAGAGCTTGTTGTGTTTTTGATACAAAGAGAAACAAAATAGTTGCTTTCTATGTAGGTGAGGCAGATAAAGAATCAATACATACTTACCTTTCGGAAAAACTTCCTGTATTTATGATTCCGAATGTGTTTAATCAAATTGATGAAATGCCGCTTACTCAAAACGGCAAGATTGACAGAAAACTGTTACTTGCAAGCTGCGGAGGTAGAAGATAATGAATGAATTACAAATGAAAGAAGCAGCGTCAAAGTTTAAAACACCTTTTTATGTGTTTGACAGCGATGTTTTAAACGCTCAGGTAAAAAAGATTAAAGACGCTTTGCAGTCAACCGCAAAAGTTTGCTACGCCATGAAAGCTAACCCTTTCATCATAGCAGAAATTTTAGATACAGTTGATTGTTTTGAAGTTTGTTCTCCGGGTGAATTCAGAATTTGCGAAAGAGCAAATATCCCGATGGAAAAGATTGTAATGTCGGGCGTGTATAAGAATAAAGATGATATTCACTACGCTCTTGACACATATAAAACAGATGGCGTATATACTGTTGAGTCATATAATCAGTGGGTTTTACTTTCCGAATACGCTTCCGAAAACAAAATGAATATTAAAGTTTTGCTCCGTCTTTCAAACGGCAATCAGTTTGGTATGGACAAGTCTGTTCTTGAAAGTATTGTTGCAGACAGAGAAAACCACCCGTATATTCATATTGAGGGCGTGCAGTATTTTACAGGTACTCAAAAAAAGCCTGCTTCAAAAATTGAAAGAGAAATCAGAAAAATAGACGCTTTAGTTATAGAACTTAAAGAAAAGTACGGCTTTGAAGCAGAAAAAATCGAGTACGGTCCGGGTCTTCCGATTTGCTATTTTGACGGCGAAGAAAATGTTGAAGACGAGATGCTTGAAGCACTTTGCAACGCTATCAAAGAAATGCAGTTCAAAGGCGAAATCGTGCTTGAAATGGGAAGATACATTGCCGCATACTGTGGCTATTATTTTACAAAAGTAGTAGATGAAAAAGTAAATAAATCGCAGCCGTATTGTATAATTGACGGTGGTGTGCATCATGTTAATTATTACGGACAGATGATGGCTATGAAAATGCCTCCTATTGTTCATCTTGAAGAAGATAAAGACGCAGACGAAAAAAATTGGTCAATCTGCGGAAGCCTTTGTACTGTAAACGATGTGCTTGTTAAAGCATATCCGTTTAAAAATCTCAAACTCGGCGATACGCTTGTGTTTAAGAAAACAGGTGCTTACTCTTCAACAGAAGGTATTTCACTTTTACTCAGCAGAGATTTACCTCAAATCATTGTATATTCACAAAAAGATGGTTACCGTGTTGCAAGAACACACTATGCAACCGATATCATAAATTACTTTCAAAAATAATTAAGGAAAAAAGGAGAAATTCAAAATGGAAGAACTTTTAGAAATCTTAGAGGACATCAAACCGGGCGTTGACTACGAAAATGAGGATAAACTCATTGACAATGCAATCCTTGATTCATTTTCAATACTTTCACTCGTATCAGAACTTGAAGATGCGTTTGATATTGAAATCACACCCGTATATCTTGTTCCCGAAAACTTCAACTCAGCAAAAGCTCTTTGGAGCATGATTCAAAAACTTCAAGAGGAGAACTAAATGGCGTATAATTCAATACTGTTTTTATGCGCTTTTTTACCTGTGTCGCTTTTACTCTACCAAGTAGTGCCGAAGCGATACAGGTGGGTTGAATTACTTGCTTTCAGTTATCTTTTCTTCATCCTTTTCAGTGGAAATTTAATTGTTTTTATTCTTATTTCAACTGTCAGTATTTATGCCATTGCATTACTGCTTGATAAGTGCAAGGCAAATTATAAATTAAAAAGAAAATCGGCCGAAAGTAAAGCGGATAAAGATTCTTTAAAGAAATCATTTACAAGACAAAAAAGATTTTTGCTTTGGACAGGTATTATAATCAATATAGGTATTCTTGCCTTTTTGAAATACTATAATTTCTTCGGACACAATTTCAATCTTTTGTTTGATGCACTTAATATAAATGCATCTCTCCCACACTTGAAATTGTTTACTCCTATCGGAATATCTTTCTATTCCCTTCAGGCAGTTTCATATTTAACAGATGTTTACGGCGGAAAAATTTCGGCAGATAAAAACTTCGGCAGACTTGCTCTTTATATGTCATTTTTCCCCATTATTATGGAAGGTCCCATTTGTCGCTATTCACAGACGGCAGACGACCTCTATGCAGGCAGACCTCTCAAATTTAAAAATCTTCAAGACGGATTTATCAGAGTTTTGTGGGGCTTGTTCAAAAAAATCATCATTGCAGACAGACTTAATGTTTTGGTAGCAGAAATATTCGGTCACAGTGAAAAATACGGTGGACTTGTTATCATACTCGGTGCAGTCAGCTATACATATCAACTCTATATGGAGTTCTCGGGTTGTATAGACATGACTATCGGTATCGGACAGATGTTTGGTATTACAATTCCCGAAAACTTCCGTCAGCCGTTTTTTTCTCGTTCGGCATCAGAGTTTTGGCGTAGATGGCACATTACACTCGGTGCATTTTTCAGAGACTATATTTTCTATCCGATTTCACTTACCAAGTTTGTTAAGAATGTCGGTAAAAAGTCAAGAAAGCGTTTTAAAAACCATTTCGGTCAAGTAATACCGTCAGCATTTGCTTTATTCGGTGTGTGGATATGCAACGGCTTTTGGCACGGTACGGGATGGACTTACATTTTCTACGGACTTTACTATTTTGTTATCATTTTACTTGAAAATATTTTTGAACCGTACAGTTTCAAGATGACTGAAAAGTTAAAAATAAACAGAGAATCTTGGGGCTTTAAAGCGTTGCAGGTAACGAAAACGCTCGTTATTATATTTGTCGGCGAACTGTTCTTCAGAGCACCGAGAATGCTTACTGCAATCAGTATGTTTAAATCTATTTTCACAAATTTCAGTTTTTCTGTATTTACAGACGGAACTTTGTCGGCAATACCTTTCAGCGTTTACGATTATGCAGTTTGTATCGTCGGATTTTTCGTTGTATTGGCTGTCGGAATTATTCACGAAAAAGGTATTTCCATCAGAGAAAAACTCGACCAAAAGAATTTTGCAGTTCAGTTTTCAGTATATATGCTGTTAATTCTTTCAATCGTTATTTTCGGTGCTTACAGCGGTGCTTATGCTCCTGTTGACCCGATTTATGCAGGATTTTAAAAAGGAGGTACAAAAATGTTTTCAAAAATAATGAAACCGTTATCATTTGCTTTGACATTTGTTTTAATAATAACCGGTTTAGGCTATCTTTTTGTACCTAAGTATGCAAACGATATTGATACAACTTTGCCGACTGAAAAGGTTTCAAAGGGTATATATAACGAAGAAAAAAACACGGTTGACTTTTTGGCAATAGGCGACAGTGAAAGTTATACATCGGTATCGCCTATGGAAATCTTCAATAAGTACGGTTATACAGGTTTTGTAAGCGGTGTGCCGGGTATGAGAATTCAAGATATTTATTATAATTTGAAGGATATATACGAAGTACAGCAGCCGAAAGTTATTTTGTTGGAGTGCAACGCTGTTTTCAGATACCACAGTGGAGATATGAAACAAATGCAGTTGACTGCTGAAGGATGGCTTAAAAGAGCTTTTCCGATTTTTGAAAATCATAACAGATGGAAAAATATGATTCAAAATGCAGTCAGTGATGAAAAATGTTATGATGACAGAAAAGACCCACTTAAAGGCTTTGACTACCGTACCCGTGTAAAACCATATAAGGGCAAACCGTGGATGCGCAGTACAAAAGAATCAAAAGCCATGCATAAGATTAATAAAACATATCTTGAAAAAATTACAAGTCTTTGTAAAGAAAAGGGTTCACAACTTGTTTTGTATAATACTCCGGCACCTAAAAACTGGAATTATCAAAAGCACAACGCCATTGAAAAATACGCCGAGCAAAACGGTTTGGCGTATATTGATATGAATTTGAAAGTTGATGAAATAGGCATTGATTGGACAAAAGATTCTTGGGATAACGGAGACCATTTGAATTTTACGGGTTGTAAAAAAACAACTGCATATATAGGAGATTGGCTTCATAATAATTGCAGTCTTGAAGACCATCGTGGTGATAATTTGTACGATTCGTGGAATGATAATTGGTATAACTACTTAAAAGCAACCAAACAAATGAAGTAAAGATTGGAGGCGCTTTAAAATGACCGAAAGAGTTGTAAAAATATTGGCTATAACTTTGGCTATTGTTTTGTTTATAACGGGTACGGGACTTTTTATTGCGCCTAAACTTTTTCCTGATGCACAAAAAAGTTTGATGACTTCCGAAGCGGCAGACGGAATTTTCAGCGAAAAACCGAATACGGTAGATTTTTTGGTAATAGGCGACAGCGAAACATATACAAGTGTATCGCCTATGGAAATTTTTAACAGGTATGGATATACAGGCTATGTAAGCGGCGTGCCTGCTATGAAAATTCAAGATATTTACTCAAACCTTGACAATATATATAAGTCTCAAAAACCGAAAGTTGTTCTGTTTGAAGCAAACGCTATTTTCAGAAAAACAGGAAATAAGTTCAAAGAGGTGCAGTTGACGATTAAAACATGGTTTGGAAGAATTGCAACTCCTTTTAAAATGAACAACAATATTTTGAGCTCTTTTGATATAAAATATATTGAGATGAGAAATGAGTCTGAAAAAGAAACAAATCATCTGAAAGGTTTTGACTATCGACCTGTTTTAAAAGCGTACAACGGTGAAGAATGGATGCATCGTTCAAATAAAAAAGAGTCAATTCCGAGTATAAATATCACTTATCTGAATAAAATTGTTCAGTTGTGCAGACAAAACGGAAGCGAATTGATTTTGTACAGTGCGCCTGCTCCGAAGAATTGGACATACGAAAAACATAATGCCATTGAGTTTTACGCTGAAAACAACAATCTCGTTTATTTGGATATGAATTTATTTGCCGATAAAATAGGAATGGATTGGAGCAATGACTCTGCAGATAAAGGCGACCATCTCAATTTTAACGGTGCTTTAAAAACTACTGCTTATATCGGCGATTATCTTGATAAAAACTGTGAACTTAATGACCACAGAGGCGATGCAAGATACGATTCTTGGAATAAGGCTTGGTATAAGTATTTGAAAGAAACAAAACAGATAAATTGATATTTTAATTAATTAAATCATACAGACGAAATCTTTTTGATATCGTCTGTTTTTTTCTTTATACTACAAAATAATTACATTTGGTATATGATATTGCAAGAAACTGCAAATAGTGATATAATTAACAAGGTTAAATCAATATATTATTGAGAGGTATATTTAATATGGACAGAAAAGTCATCATTATGGACCATCCGCTTATTCAACACAAGTTGTCAATTCTTCGTGATGTTAAAACAAGCACTAAAGAATTTCGTGACCTTGTAAACGAAATTGCTATGCTTATGATTTACGACGCTACAAGAGACCTTCCCCTTGAAGACACAAAAGTTGAAACTCCTTGCGGTATCGCTAATTGTAAAGTTATCTCCGGCAGAAAACTTGCTTTTGTTCCGATTTTGAGAGCAGGCTTGGGTATGGTAGAGGGTGCTTTGACGCTCGTTCCTGCCGCAAGAATAGGTCATATCGGTCTTTACAGAGACGAAGAAACCTTGAAACCTGTTGAGTACTATTGCAAACTTCCGAAAGACATTGAAAAGAGAGATGTTTTTGTAACGGACCCAATGCTTGCCACAGGCGGCTCGGCTATCGACGCCATTTCTCAAATTAAACTCAGAAATCCGAGAAGCATTAAGTTTTTGTGCATCATTGCAGCACCTGAAGGTCTTGAGGCACTCAAAAAAGCACATCCCGATGTTGATATTTATTGTGCAGGTCTTGATGACCATTTGAACGAAAACGGCTATATCGTTCCCGGTTTAGGCGATGCAGGCGACAGAATTTTCGGTACAAAATAATTATTCAATTAAAAGCATTAAAAAAGCAGTCATATTTATGACTGCTTTTTTGTTTGTAAAATATTTTTATGTTTTAAGAATTGCTTTTCTCGTTTTCTTTTTTTGCCAAATCGTTTGTGTTAATGCTTCCTCTGTAAACCCAGAAACGACACACGAGAAACTCCGTAGCCATATTGCAAAGCATTGTAACTGCAAGTACGATGTATTCGTTTACGCCGTTTGTTTCTGCCAAATTGCCCAAGTAAGTGGAAAGCGGTGTGAAAATTAAGTAATAGAAAGCAACTTTAAGCATTGCGATAGGAACATTGTTAGCTGATTTAAAAGTGTACCGACGATTTACCGTGAAGTTGTAAAGCACGGATAAAATGAGTGCCGGTAAATAGCAAAGCCAATAACTCGGAATTTTAATAACTTCGTTTAAAAGCGTGAAAGTCAGCACTTGAATAATTCCTGCACCGAGAGAAAACGCAACAAATTTTGCAATTTGTACAATAGTTTGCTTCGGTGTCAATTTTTGTTTTTCCTCTTTCATAAAATAACCCCCATACTCTGCCGAAACAGAATTTTTAACAATAAAAATCGCAATTTTACCGTTAATAAGATTATAGTTGTTTTCACGACTTTAATCAATAGAAAAAAGAAAAATTTACAAATTGTGAAATTAGATAATAAAAGTATTTTTCCAAATGTATAAATTCTGGGGACTTTTATATAAATCAATGTATTGTTTTGTAAAATATAAAGGAATTCATTAACGTATAAATTAAAAGTCAAAAGTATCAGTAAACAACATAAAAAAGAGATTATCATTTTGATAACCTCTTTTCTGGAGCTGATAGTCGGATTCGAACCGACGACCTGTTCATTACGAGTGAACTGCTCTACCTACTGAGCCATATCAGCAATATGCACTTTGTTAAATTGCACTAAAAATTATACAATAAAATTCTCACAAGGTCAAGAGTTTGTTTTGTTTTTCATTAAAACACAGACTGCAGAAGGTTTGTTTTGTTTTACTGAATATTTTTTTGGTAAATTTATTCTTAATATTGAATGATAAATTCTTGATTTAGACATTTTCAAGTTGTATAATTAGAGAAATTATTACAAAAGGAAAATGTCTATGAAAATCACAGAAATATTAACAGACAAACTATCGTTGTCATTTGAGGTGTTTCCTCCCAAAACGGATACTGCTTTTGAAAATGTGCGTGCTGCGACTGAAGAAATAGCACAGTTGCATCCGTCTTTTATGAGTGTAACATACGGTGCAGGCGGCGGCACAAGCAAATATACTTTAGATATTGCAAAACAAATAAATGATAAATATTCGGTGCCGTCATTGGCTCATTTGACTTGTGTTTCATCTACTAAACAGACAGTGAGAGAGCGTATAGCAGATATTAAAGAAGCAGGCATACAAAATGTAATGGCACTTCGAGGCGATATTCCTTCCCAACTTCAAAACTCAAACCGTGAAAACTGGGACTATCATCATGCCGTAGAGCTTGTCAGGGAATTGAGAGAAGCGGGAGACGACTTGTGTATCGGCGGTGCGTGTTATCCTGAAATTCATCCCGAAAGTGAAAATCAAAACGAAGACATTAAGTATTTAAAAGAAAAGGTTGACGCAGGGTGCGACTTCCTTACAACACAGATGTTTTTTGACAACAATTTACTTTATAATTTTCTTTATAAAATCCGTGAAGCAGGAATTACGGTTCCTGTAATTCCGGGTATAATGCCTATTACAAATGCAAATCAAGTTGCCCGTGCAATCAAACTTTCCGGCTCATTTATGCCACAAAGATTTAAGAGTCTTGTGGATAAATTCGGCTCAAATCCGTTGGCAATGAAGCAGGCAGGAATTGCGTATGCGACTGACCAAATAATAGATTTATATGCAAACGGAATAACAAATGTTCATGTGTATTCTATGAATAAGCCCGATGTTGCAAGAAAAATTCAAGAAAATTTGAGCGATATTTTGGGAGTATATTAAAAAATGAATTCTGTCGTTTTAACAAAAATATATGAAGAACCTCCCTACTGTGAAAAAGAAATATTGCGTTACTCAGGCTGCAAAGAAGCAGATGAAAAAGTAATATCTTTAGTTAATGAGTGCATCAACGAAGTAAAAGGCAAACTTACTTATAAAGTTTGTTATCGTGAATTTCCCGTGAAAATTGGCAATGGTTTTTGTGATTTTGAGGCTTTTTGTGCACATTCTGAAAATTTGTCAAAAAATCTCAACGGTTGCAGTAAGACAATAGTTTTTGCAGCGACAGTCGGTGTAGGAATAGACCGTCTTATTGCGAAATACAGCAGACTTTCTCCGTCAAAAGCGTTAATGTTTCAGGCAATAGGTGCAGAAAGAATAGAGGCACTTTGCGACACATTTTGTTCAGATATTGAAAAAGAGTACGGTGTTTTACTAAAGCCCCGATTCAGTCCCGGTTACGGAGATTTATCTATTGATGTTCAAAAAAATATTTTTTCACTTCTTGACCCTGAAAGACGAATAGGACTTACGCTGAACGACAGTTTGCTGATGTCTCCGTCAAAATCTGTAACGGCGTTTGCGGGAATAGGAAATAATGTTGAAAATGTTGTAAACAAATGTACTGAATGTAATAAAACTGATTGTGAATTCAGAGGTGTCAAATGAATTTTAAAGAATATTTAAAAAACAATATCGTTTATCTTGACGGCGGTATGGGTACATTGCTTCAAGAAAAAGGTTTAAGGGCAGGAGAGTATCCTGAAAGATGGAATTTATCGCATCCTGAAATAATAACGGATATTCACAGAGCGTATTTTGACTCGGGAAGCAATGTTGTTTGTACAAATACATTTGGTGCAAATACTCTGAAATTCAGTGAAGATGAACTTGAAGAAATAATCAAATCGGCAATTCAAAATGCTGAAAATGCAAAAAAATCGTCTGTTTCAAATGCTGAAAAATTTATCGCACTTGACATTGGTCCGTCGGGAAAACTTTTAAAACCGCTCGGAGATTTTGATTTTGAAGACGCAGTAAAATTGTTTTCAACAACTGTAAAATTGGGTGCTGAATACGGTGCTGACCTTGTCATTATTGAAACTATGAATGACAGTTATGAAACGAAAGCTGCTCTTCTTGCAGTAAAGGAAAACTGCAACCTTCCCGTAATTGTTTCAAATGCATATACTGAAGACGGTAAACTGATGACAGGTGCAACCCCGTCTGCTATGGTTGCACTTCTTGAGGGTATGGGTGCCGATGTTATAGGAGCAAATTGTTCTCTCGGTCCGAAACAACTGCACGGAGTTGTTGAAGAATTGCTTGAAAAAGCGTCTGTACCCGTTGTGTTGAAGCCCAATGCGGGTCTTCCTAAATCGGTTGACGGGAAAACGATTTTTGATGTTACTGCCGATGAGTTTTCCGAAGAAGTTGACGTACTTGTAAAAAAAGGCGTTCGTGTTATTGGCGGTTGTTGCGGTACAACTCCAAAATATATTGAAACTCTTTTTGAAAAGACAAAAGATTTTAATCCCGTTGATGTTAAACCGAAAAATATTACTGTTGTTTCATCTTATGCAAATGCAGTTGAGTTTGGAGAAAAACCGATTTTAATAGGCGAGCGTATCAATCCGACAGGTAAAAAGCGTTTTAAACAGGCACTTATTGAAAATGACATTGATTATATTTTATCCGAAGGCGTAAAACAACAGGAAAAGGGTGTCCATATACTTGATGTTAATGTAGGTTTGCCTGACATTGACGAGGTACAAATGCTCAAAGAAACTGTTTGTGAACTTCAGGCAGTTACAGATTTACCACTTCAAATTGATACATCGAACACCGCTGCTATGGAAACGGCTTTGCGAAGATATAACGGAAAAGCAATGATAAACTCCGTAAACGGCAAGAAAGAAAGTATGGAGTCAGTCTTTCCTCTTGTTAAAAAATACGGCGGACTTGTTGTTGCACTCACTCTTGATGAAAACGGAATTCCTGACACGGCTGAAGAGAGAGTTGAGATTGCAAAAAAAATATTAAAAACGGCTGAAAAATACGGTGTTGAGAAAAAAGATATAATTTTCGATACGCTTGCAATGACAATCAGTGCTGATAATAAGGCGGCGGTTGCTACCGTTTCTTCTCTTAAAACAATTAAAAATGAACTCGGCTGTCACACATCTTTAGGCGTTTCAAATGTTTCTTTCGGTCTGCCAAACAGAGATGCCGTGAACAGCACATTTTTTGCAATCGCTTTGGAAAACGGACTTTCTGCTGCAATAATGAATCCGTATTCTGCTGATATGATGAAAACTTACTACACATATAATGCTTTGAAAGGCTTTGACGAAAACTGTTCCGAATATATTGAAAATGCAAGTTCTTTTGTTTCAAATGTTACTTCATCTGTTGTTGTTGAAAATAAAGGTAACGAAAACTTTTCGTCTGAACTTCAGTACGCAATAGTCAAAGGACTTAAAGAAAAAGCATCGGAAATAACAAAAACACTTCTTTCATCAATACCTGCACTTCAAATTGTAAATGAAGAAATTATACCAGCACTTAATATTGTGGGCGACGGATTTGAACATAAAACAGTTTATCTTCCACAACTTTTAATGAGTGCCGAAGCCGCAAAAGGTGCGTTTGAAGTAATAAAAGCGTATATGTCAGGAAAGGGAAAAACTGCCGATAAAGGTACATTTGTGATTGCTACCGTGTATGGAGATATTCACGACATCGGCAAAAATATAGTAAAACTTTTGCTTGAAAATTACGGTTTCAATGTTGTTGATTTGGGAAGAGATGTACCGCCCGAAACGATTGTTGAAAAAGTTTTGGAACTTCACGCTTATTTAGTCGGTTTGAGTGCACTGATGACAACTACCGTACCGTCAATGGAAGAAACTATTAAACAACTTCGTGAAAAAGCACCGTGGTGTAAAATAGTTGTGGGCGGTGCAGTTCTCACTCAGGAATATGCCGATAAAATAGGTGCAGATAAGTATGCAAAAGACGCTATGGCTACTGTTCGATACGCTGAAAAAACATTAAATGAATTGAATGGCGATTAGTGGATTTACTTACTCAACAAAATACTAAAATATAAAAAAAGCACTGTGTTGTTGCACAGTGCTTTTTTGTATGCCTATATACAGTCCCAAAATAATCACTTAGTTTTTAAGTTGATTGATTTTAATTTTAAATGATATATAATATAGTTAGTTAAAGAAAAGGAGTGTGTATAATGACATTGGGAGTAATAATAATCGGAGTAATTATATTCTTTATTGCTCTGTTCAGTGGTTTATTAAAGTAAAGGAGATTAAGCAAATGGAAGAAGAAAGCAAAGTATTAAAGATATTAAAAGCAATAGGCAAGGGTATCATAACTTTATTTGTAGGTATCGGTACTTTTTTGCTTGGTTTATTCAGCGGTTTATTAAAAGGAAAATAAACATTTTAATAATTTATATGTCGAAAAAATCAGTTAATCATTGCAACAATATTTTTGAAAGGGCTAATATGTATGGATTCAAAATCACAGAATTTTAAAGAATTTATTTATCGTGTGGATACATTTGACGATACTGTATCGCCTAATGATTGGCTTTTGTCTTTCAAAGTTAGCGAAATAGTGTATTCTGACAAAACTGAAATTGAAAAACAAAAGGCAATTGAAGAATTGGAACAAGAATACAAGCGTAAAATTATTATAAAATAAAGCACTGTACTTTAAGTATGGTGCTTTTTGTTGCCTGAAAGGAGAAATGTATGAAAGAAATTAAGTTTTTCCACGCACAATATTGTAAAATTAAATGGTATGTCAACTTAACTCAAAAGCCCGAAAACCCTTTTATAGAGCCAAATTTAAGGCTTTTGAGTAAAAATAAAAGACGGTTAAAAACCGTCTTCGTTGGTCGGAGTGACAAGACTTGAACTTGCGGCCCCTAGACCCCCAGTCTAGTGCGCTACCAACTGCGCCACACCCCGAAATGTGCTATAACATAATAGCACACTTGTAAATAAAAATCAATACATTTTTTTGAAAAGCCACTTTTTTATTTGTGGCTTTTTAATAATCGAAAGTTTTTACCCATTTTTTTAGTTTTTCGATTTTTTCTTCATCGGAAGAAGCCATTTCGGCAGCTGCAACTATCGGAAGCCACTGTTGAACAAGCTGCAACGGAATGTCTGATTTTTTGCAAAACAGTTTAATATATTTGTCTGCAAAATCTTTTTGATTTTGGAGATTTAGATTGATATAAGTTTTTGCGGCATCTGAAGACGCATTGCCTTGAGTTGTGTGCGACCAATCCAAAACATATACTTGATTGTCAGGCGTTATGATAATATTTTCGGGTACAAAATCACCGTGACAGATTTTTGCATGGTCTTTCATTTTAGACACACTTGTATGCAGTTCGTATCTTACAGTTGCCTCTATTAAATTTCTTGTCTGTGAAATTCTTTCGTTCATCTTGTCTTTTACTTTAACAAGACTGTTTGGAGATTTTTTTGAAAAAATATCTATTTGAGTATCAACGAAAAGATTTAAATATTCATCTTCTTTTGACGGGTGTGAAAAAATCAATTCAGATAAAGGAGTACCCTTTATATATTTGTAAACAATGGCAAATTTTCCTTCAATTTCGGTTATTTCACAAAGTTCGGGAACATTAAGCCCTGCTTCTTCAACAAGCGACAAATTCAACGCTTCTTTCAAAACGGCAGACTTACTGAAACTGTTATCGAAAACTTTTATAACTCTGTCGCCGTCTTTGTAAATGACTTTGTTGTTCCTTTTAAGCAAAACTTTTTCATATTTCATATATATTCCCCCTAATATAAATTCAGATATATCATCTTAATTATAAAATACACCAAATCTTCGTCATAATCAATAGAAATATCTAAATAAAACGGATTTTTTTACAAGTTTATTACAATTAAAATTTATTGTTGATATGATTCTTAATTTTTGATAATCTTTATATTATTGAATGAATGGCAATTTAATTGAAGTGAGGAGATAATTTTAAGAAAAATTAAAGCAAAAAAGAAAATGATTATTTTGAACTTGAAAATAGTTTGAAAAAACACCGGACTATATGCCTTTGGGTATTGTAGAAAAGTGATTTCAGGGGGATAAAAAATGAGTAATAAAGTTACCGAAATAATTTCGGGAATTAAAAAGTATTGGAAACAGCCGAAACCCGATAACTATGTAAGTTACAGTGAAGTTTCAGCATTCAGTATCGGTGCAATGGGTGTGAAATCTGTATCGTCAATGCTGGGATATTTACAACTTGCACCTACATGTCTTTTGATTGCGTCTGTTTACGGACTCAGTCCGAGAGATATTATGATTTTGTTCATCATAACAAATATAATAGGCATCATCAAAACACCGTTTGTAAGTATGCTCGTTGACAATACGCATACAAAAATGGGCAAGTTCAGACCTTATCTTTTGTGGGCGGGTATTCCGACCGTCATAGCAGTAATTGTTCTTTGTTGGGGAATACCGCTCGATGCTTCACCAATGACAAAAATTGTTTTAATCGGTATTTTTATAAATTTATTGTCAATAGCACAACCGATTTACAACAATGCATATATAGGAATTTCACAGGTAATTACGCCAAATTCTGAGGAAAGAACAAATATTTTGGGATTTTCTGAATTTTTGGGAAATCTCGGCCCGAGCATTGTACAATTCTTGCTTCCCACTCTTGCAGGAGTTTTCTTTGGAAAAGACGGTATGCTTGATATAAGAACATACAGAGTGTTTTTACCTTTGTTTTCACTTTTGGGATTTGCAATGGGACTTGTTGTAATGATGAAAACAAAAGAGCGTGTAATTGAGTCTGATAATGAGAAAAAGGAACACATTTCATTTAGGGAAGGCTTTAAGCATATCTGCAAAAACAGGTATTTCTGGATAGTTACGGTTTCAAAGTTTTTTGACGGCTTTAAAGGTGTGCTGACTCTTCTTTTGGCTTGGGTTTGTACATATCAGCTTCAAAATTCATCAGTTCAGGGAATAGTTCAAACAATAGTTTCCGTAGGATTTACTCCGGGAATTATTCTCGCACCGCTTATTATGAAGAAAATGGGCTCAAAATGGGGCGCTTTTGTTGCTAATTTTTTGAATTGTGTCGCTGCACTTGTAATGTTATTTTCGTTTAAACAAGGATTTGTATTTTTTGTTATTTCATTGTTTTTGTACAATTTTGCTTGCGGACCGCAATATATTATGCAAACGAGTATTCTGTCTGACGGTTTTGACTATCAGCAAGACCGTGACGGCGTAAGAATTGAGGGCTTTGCACAGAATTTCCAACTTATGATTTGTACAATAGGTACAATCGTTTCGACTATTGTGTTTACCTTTATATATGAGTCAAACGGACTTGTTGCAGACGCAACGACAGGATTGACAGATTACAGTATATTGACTGACGCTTCTGTAAGAGAACCGATTATTTCTTCGGTAATCATAGTGGTAATTATTGCGAGCTTTTTGGCTGCATTGCCGTATCTTTTTGTTAATTTAACAAGAAAAGATATGGAAAATATACGCAAGAGCCTTGAGTTTAAAAAGTTTGTAAAAGATAATAACTTGGAAAACAATTCAGAAGAAGAAAATAAAAAATTGTTTGATGAATATTCAAATAAAACGATAGAAGAAAAGCAATAAATTAGATATGATTGTATTTATAAGTATATAGTAAAGTAAATAAAAACAGTGGTGCAGTTGACTGCACCACTGTTTTTATTTGTTTTCTTCAATGTCTTTTCTTATTAGACTTTTAATATATCCTGCTTTGTTTGGAACACTTTCAAGTTTTTCTATAATATCCATTTCTGTACTTGTAAAGCAATCAATTTTGAATTGTTTTTTATATTTTGCAGCATATCTTTCTTGTGGAGTTTGCTTTTCTTTACTCATAATTTAATTCTCCCTTTTGTTTTTTATATCAAATGCAACTATATTATAATATAGTTGCACAAAAATACAAGACTTTTTATATTATATCTCTAAATAATAATCGCATCGGTGTAAGACTTTTATTTGTTTTCTTCAATAAATTTTTCAATGGATGATTTTAAAACGCTTGCTTGAGAAATGTTTTTTTCTTTGCAAATTTCTTTGAATTCATTAACTAAATCTTTTGGAAGTTCGGCACGAACGGTAGCATAAACTTTATTATTATATCTGTGTTTAATTTCACTGCTTGTCGTTGTTTTTCTTTTTTCTTGCATAACTTATTAACTCCTTTATATCAAAGATTGAAACTATTAAAACGGCAATCGCTGTTATAAGTGTTAATATTTTTAAAATAGGAGAGAAACCTATAATAAAACCTAAAATTATGAAAAATGATAAAATTGTAGGCAAAAATATTTTAATCACTTGAAAATCATCCTTTAATATGCTAAAATATAACTGTATTAAATGAGGGGAGTTTTTCGTCTTCTCCTCGCCGACGATTAGTTCTTGAATAGTGTGATTATTGCAACGATGGCTAAAACGATTTGCGTAATCGTATTCACTATTTCAAGGACTATTTTTTTGTCCTTTTTCAAAAATTGAAAGAATTGCTAAAGTTTGACGAGAGTTTAACTTCTCAAATTTAGCTTAAATAAAAAAGAGTTTAAACACAAGTGTGCTTAAACTCTTTTTGGTGCGGGCGACAGGACTTGAACCTGCATGGTCGCCCACCAGATCCTAAATCTGGCGTGTCTGCCAATTCCACCACGCCCGCGAAACAAGTTAGATAATAGCACAGATATCATTAAAAGTCAATTGTTTTTGGTATCTGTGCTATTTTATCTTATTCATACTTATTACATTATATGAGTGCTTTCTACTTTATCTCTGAAGAAGTTTTTGAACTTGATGAGAGGATTTCTCAAAAACAGTCCCAAACAAAGTGACGGAGGAACAAAAGCAAACAATTTTAACAGACACAGTGCGTAGCTATTTCCATAAAGTCCGCCTATTGTTTCACGCATTGCATCTATTGCGTAAGTGAAAGGCAGGAAGTGATACAGTCCTTGGAAAAATTCAGGAGTTACTTCTATCGGGAATGTACCGCCCGAGCCGGCAATTTGAAGTACAAGCAATATTACTGCAAGAGCCTTACCTATATCTCCGAAAGATACCGTTAGAGTGTAAACTATATTTGAAAATACTATGCTGATTATCCAGCCTGCCAAAATAAATAAGAATGGATTTGGACATTGTATTTGAAGGAAATATAAATCTCCGAGACAAATTACTGTCGTTTGAATGAGCGACAACATCATAAAGTACAGGTATCTGCCCAAGTATGCTTCTCTCGGTTTGATTGCTTTAATTTTATCGTCTTCATCGACATCAACTTTCAGTATGGCAACCAAAACTATACAACCTACCCAAATCGCAAGCACCGAATAGAATGGAGTCATTGCTGAACCGTAGTTTTCAATAGGGTAGAGTGAGTTGATTTCTATTTCGGTGGGGGAGGAGATGAATTTTCCTACTGAATCGGGGTCGTTTTGAATTGCTGACGATATTTTTTCTGCTATTTCACTGTTGGATAATTTATCTAAATCCGAAACCAATGAGTCGATTTTATTTTGCAAAAGTGTAAGCAGTGCCTCTGCATTTTGTAAAGAATTATTGCCTGACTGTGATGCTTTGTCGGCAGAAGTCAGTGTGTTTTGAATATCTTTGTTTTGTGCAAGTGAGTCAAGTATGCCTGCCGTCTTTCCTAAAACGGAGTAGAAAGATGAAAAAGTTTTGTCAACAGACGGTTTTATTTTTGTTGAAAAAGTAGCGTCAAATTCGCCTATTTCATTTTGCATTTTTGATATTGCTTTATTTATTTTTTCAGCTGTTCCTTTAGAAAAATTACCTTCTTTAATTGATGATGCAAATTCTCTCAAATCGCTTAACAGTTTTCTGTGGTCATTTATATTTTTATCAAATTTATCTATACTGTTTTGAATGTTGTCGGGTAATTTTATATTGTCTGTTAATGAATGAATTATTTGAGAAATTTTGACTTCTGTTGAAACTATATTTTCAACTTTGTCGGCGATTGAATTAATTTTTTCGTATGCGACTAAATTATTTTTTTGAGCAAGTTCTTCAAGTTCCGAAACGGAAAATTTAATGCTTTCTGCCTTTGCATTTATATTGTTTAAAAGTTTTGCAGACGACTCCGTTACCTGTTGTGTGGAGTCTTTAGTATATAAGATTACGGTTTGCAGGTCTGTTACGGCAGAAGAAGTCTCGCTTGCCAAACCTGATGCCTGCGGTAAAAGCGTTTGTACATTTTTTGAAAGACTGCTGAGCGATTCCGTTGTTTGCTCAAGTGAAATTATACCGCTTTTCATAATTGCCAAATCATTTGAAGCGTTGCCTAATGAGTTTTTCAGAGTTTCAACCGGATTTTCTCCGTCGTTAGTTGCTTCGTTTAAAATGTTTGCTACGGTTTTTGCAACAGTATCTATAAATGTTTCATTTACCTGCGATTGTATGGTTTCTACACATTTATCTGTAATTTTCGGTGCGATTGCATTTTTCTTTTCATTTACATAGTATTCTATTTTAGGCGTTTGAATATCATCGCTTAAAAAACTTATGATATTTTTGCTGAAGTCTTCGGGTATAATTACGCTTGCGTAGTATTTTCCGCTTTCAGTACCGTTAAGTGCGTCGTCTTTGCTGACGAATTTCCAACCTATTTGGTTGTTTGCTTTCAGATTTTCAACAATTTGCTCTCCTATTGTGATACTCATAGTGTCTGTCAGCTTGTAACCGTTGTCGCAGTTTGCGACGGCTACACTTATTCCGTTCGTGCTTCCGTAAGGGTCCCAGTTTGCCGCAATGTTAAACCATGCATACATTGCAGGAATAACGCTGATGCCGACTGCGATAATCATTGCGAGTGCATTTTTTCCTACACGCTTAATATCTCTTAAAAATATTTTAAAGGCCTTTTTCATTTTTATTTGCCTCCTTAAAACTGTGCTTGTTTTCTTCTTTTTCCATTTCGCTGATTTTTTCTTTTAGAAATTCGTCTGAATTTTTATTGGAAGGAATGTTCAGTATCTCCCTGTAATGATAGTCAGTGTATTCAATTATAATAATGAATATTGCACAAATTATGATAGAAACTATCCAAAGAATAAGAAAAACTATTTTTGTGTCTAAACTGAACATCAAAAGTAAAAATATTATTGGAATGATTATGATTGCTAAAAAACCGCTTTTGATAAGTTTTGGGTAACTTTCCCTAAAATTTTTGTAACTGTTAAGTAATTTTATATAAACTGATTTTTCATCGTCTGATTTGTTCATATAAGCACCTCGTATCACTATTTGTATATTGTAATTATACTCAAAATATAATTATGGTCAATGTAGATTTTTAACAAAAAAAGTATAAAATACAGTAAATTTTTTTATATCGGCAATAAAAAATTCACTTGTATTATTCTATATATAGTGGTATAATCGCACTGAAAAAGCGAAAACGTCTAGTTTTAGTAGTTAAGTGGTATTTTTACATTAGTGAAGTTGTAATATTTTTACAATTGTTCTTCTACTGGCGGTTGAGACAATTTACATTTTTTTCGCTTTTATTAAATTTATTATCTCTAAGGAGGAAACATATATGGCAAACGATGCTTGGAGAGGCTTTAAAGGTCATCTCTGGAAAGAAGAAATCAATACTCGTCAATTTATTCAGGATAACTATACTGAATACACAGGCGACGCTTCATTCCTTGAAGCTCCTACTGACGCAACAAACAAACTTTGGGGTGCTCTTTCAGCACTTCAAAAAGAAGAAAGAGCAAAGGGCGGCGTTCTCGATATGGACACCGATGTTGTTTCAACTCTTACTTCACATAAAGCAGGATACATCAGTGAAGAACTTAAAGACCTTGAAAAAGTTGTTGGTCTTCAAACTGACAAACCTTTGAAACGTGCATTTATGCCTTTCGGCGGCATCAAGATGGCTGAAGAAGCATGCAAAACATACGGCTATGAGCCAAGTGCTGAACTTCACAAAATCTTTACTGACTATCACAAAACTCACAATCAGGGCGTATTCGATGTTTACACACCTGAAATCAGAAAAGCCCGTCACAACAAAATCATTACAGGTCTTCCTGACACATACGGCAGAGGCAGAATTGTAGGCGACTATCGTCGTGTTGCTCTTTACGGTATTGACTACCTTATGGAAGAAAAAGCAAAAGACTATGCTAACTGCGGTTCAGGTTCAATGAAAGACGATGTTATCAGACTTCGTGAAGAAATCACAGACCAATACAGAGCACTCGGTCAAATGAAAAAGATGGCTGAAATTTACGGATTTGATATTTCAAAACCTGCTACAAATGCTAAAGAAGCTTGTCAATGGCTTTACTTCGGTTATCTTGCAGCTATCAAAACTCAAAACGGTGCTGCAATGAGCGTAGGCAGAATTTCAGCTTTCCTTGATATTTATATTGAAAGAGACTTGAAAGAAGGCACACTCACAGAAGCTGAGGCACAGGAACTCATCGACCATATGGTTATGAAATTCAGAATGGTTAAATTCGCAAGAATTCCTTCATACAACCAACTCTTCTCAGGCGATCCGGTTTGGGCTACTCTTTCAGTTGCAGGTCTCGGAATTGACGGCCGTTCACTTGTTACAAAGAACGACTTCCGTTTCCTTCATACTCTTGAAAATATGGGACCGTCACCTGAACCGAACCTTACAGTTCTCTATTCAGAAAGACTTCCTGAAAACTTCAGAAAATACGCTGCAAAAATCTCTGTTGATACAAGTTCAATTCAGTACGAAAACGACGATGTTATGCGTGTTGTATGGGGCGACGACTATGCTATTTGTTGCTGTGTTTCTGCTACACAAACAGGTAAAGAAATGCAGTTCTTCGGTGCAAGAGCAAACCTTGCAAAGTGTCTCAACTACGCTATCAACGGTGGTATTGACGAAAAGAGCAAAGACCAAGTTGGTCCTAAATACAGACCTATCACTTCAGAATATCTTGATTACGATGAAGTAATGGAAAGATATGATGCAATGATGGATTGGCTTGCTGACATTTATGTTAACACTCTCAACCTCATTCAATATATGCATGACAAGTATTATTATGAAGCTGCTGAAATGGCACTTATTGATACAGATGTAAGAAGAACATTTGCAACAGGTATTGCAGGTTTCTCTCATGTTGTTGACTCACTTTCTGCTATTAAGTATGCAAAAGTTAAGACAATCCGTGACGAAAATGGTATCGTTGTTGACTACGAAGTTGAAGGCGACTTCCCAAGATACGGTAACGACGATGACAGAGCAGACGATATTGCTGTATGGCTTCTTAAAGAGTTCCTTAACAAGATTAAAAAGCATCACACATACAGAAATTCTGAACCTACAACTTCTATCCTTACAATTACATCAAATGTAGTTTACGGTAAAGCAACAGGCAGCCTTCCGGACGGAAGAAAAGCAGGCGCTCCTCTTTCTCCTGGTGCAAACCCAAGTTACGGTGCAGAACAAAACGGACTTCTTGCTTCACTTAACTCTGTTGCAAAACTTCCGTATGAATATGCTCTTGACGGTATTTCAAATACACAGACAATCAACCCTGATGCTCTCGGCCACAGCGAAGACGAAAGAGTTGACAATCTTGTAAATGTTCTTGACGGTTACTTTGCACAAGGTGCTCATCACCTCAATGTAAATGTATTCGGTAAAGAAAAACTTATTGACGCTATGGAACATCCGGAAAAAGAAGAATATGCAAACTTCACAATTCGTGTTTCAGGTTATGCAGTTAAGTTCATCGACCTTACAAGAGAACAACAATTAGATGTTATTTCAAGAACTTGCCATGCTTCAATGTAAGGCATAAATAAAAAATTAAATGGCGGGTTTATATACCCGCCGTTTTTTTAAATATGGTGATTTTATGGAAAATTCTGTTTTAGGACGAGTTCACTCAATAGAAAGTTTCGGCTCTGTTGACGGTCCCGGTGTTCGTTTTATAGTTTTTTTGCAGGGTTGCAAAATGCGTTGTGCATATTGTCATAATCCGGATACTTGGAAAATTGACGACGGAGAATTTATAAGTGCAGACGACCTTTTAAAAAAGGCTATGAGATATAAAAGTTATTGGAAAAATAACGGCGGTATTACGGTAAGCGGCGGAGAACCGCTTTTGCAAATTGACTTTTTGCTTGAATTTTTTAAAAAAGCAAAAGAAAACGGCATAAATACTTGTATAGATACATCGGGAAATGCTTTTTCAAAAGAGGAACCGTTTTTTTCAAAGTTTGAGGAATTGATGAAATATACAGATTTATTACTTTTGGATATTAAACATATCAATTCCGAAAAGCATAAGCAAATTACTGCTCAACCAAATGAAAATATACTCGATATGGCAAAATATTTAAGCGATATAAATAAACCCGTTTGGATTCGCCATGTCCTTGTACCGACTTTGACTGATGATGAAAATGACCTTGAAGAATTGAATGATTTTATTTCAGGTTTGTCAAATGTTGAAAAGGTTGAGATTTTGCCGTATCATACGCTCGGTAAATTCAAGTGGGATAATTTGAAGATACCGTACAGACTTGACGGAATTAAACCTCCGTCAGAAGATTTAGTAAAAAAAGCAAATGAAATTTTGCACACGGATAAATACTGATTTATTTTATTCAGAGGTATATTATGGAATATAAAAGATTTAAAGATACTGTTTTTGCAAGAATAGACAGAGGCGAAGAGATTTTAGACCAACTTAAAAATATTTCTTTGCAGGAAAATATTAAACTTGCAAGCGTACAAGCTTTGGGTGCAGTAAATGAATTTACTGTCGGAGTTTTTAAGACGCAAGAGAAAAAATATCTGTCAAATACTTTTAAAGGCGACTTTGAGATAGTGTCTTTAAACGGTACTGTAAATACTATGAATAATGAATTTTACAGTCATTTGCATATGAGCGCAGGAAATGAAAAGGGCGAAGTTTTCGGCGGTCATTTGAACAGTGCAAAAGTAAGTGCAACTTGCGAACTTGTTATTAACATTGTTGACGGATGCGTTGACAGAGAGTACAGTGAAGAAGTCGGACTTAATCTTTTTAAATTTTGATTATATAAATATTAAATGAAAATAACCGAGTAAAGATTATGAGATTTGAATTTCATATATCATTACTCGGTTGTTTTTGTTTTTTATTAAATGTTTATTGTTTTTATAATAGTTTTTTATTGCATGCAATGAAAGTCATACGGTCTGTCTCTTTCTGAGTGCCGTGCATTTTTCCGTGTCCTCCGTGATCGGATGTGATGAGAATAAGCCAGTCTTCATTTTTATATTCAGGTCTGTTTTTTATTGTTTCAATCAATTCAAAAGCATATCTGTCAGCATTTGTAACACCTGCTGCATAGTGAGAATTATCGTTGTCAAAACCGCTTTTGTGTCCGTTATAATCAGGAAATTCATTTATTGCAAAAATGATTTTTGTGTCATTATAAATCGCATCTTTGAGAGATTTTTGCATATCTTCTTCATTTTCAAATTGTTTAAATTCAAGCGGAAGATTGTTTTCTTTTGCATATTTTATTTCATTTTTGTATGTTATGGTAAAATGGTCGGGCCAAATGGCATAAAAACACGAAGATAAGCCGTTTTTAGCCGATTTGAGAAGTATGGTCGGACAAGAGTCATTTTTTACCGTATGCTTTATAACTCCGTTTTCATATCCCCATTTTCCCGTTAAAACAGACGCCCAACCTTGGGCGGTACTTGTTTCCTGCAAAGTAAAAGGCTCTTGTTTGTTTCCGCCTGCATAACTTAAATACAAGCCTCCGCAGTCTTTTAGATATGTTATTGCACTGTATGGACTTTTACAGTTATATCCTTTGTAACTTTCATCTTTGCTTGGGATAATATATTGCATACTGTCTGCTCTTGCACCGTCAAATCCGTAAATTAAAACTCGTTTTGTTCTGCCGTTGTCTGAATTTAAATGTGTTTGAACAATGTTTGAAACTTTGGTTTGAGGGATAGCGGTTTGTATTTTATTATCGAATATGTTTAGTTTGTCAATCTGTTTACGGTATTTGATGTCTTTTTTTAAATTCATAATTTGTTACTCCTTATTATTAAAATAATTATATTAACAACCATCTTTATTTGTATTATAATAAAACCGTTTTATTTAGTCAATATTTTAATCATTTTAGGGTGGAGTGTTATGAAAAAAATACAATTTGGATATAAAAATAAAAATGGTGCCGAATTGTTTGCTTTATGTTGGATTGCATACTTTTCAACATATGTTTGTCGTTTGAATTATTCTGCTGTAATGCCTGAATTAAGTGCAAGCGGTCTGTTTTCTGAAACACAGATAGCATCTGTGTCGTCAGCGTTTTTTATTTTTTATGGTTTGGGGCAAATAGTGAGCGGAAGTTTAGGCGACAGATATTCTCCGCAGAAAATGATTTTTTACGGCGTGATGATTTCAGGGTTAAGTAATATTGCTATTTTCTTTTTATATCAGAATTATTATATGATTTTGTTTTTATGGGCTTTAAACGGTGCCGTACAGTCTATGGTATGGTCTCCTATTTTGCGTATAGCAGGAGAATATTTTGAAAAAAATGAAAAAGAAAAGTTTGGTATAGATATAGCTACAACGGTACCTCTCGGTACTTTGGCAAGTTATGGCATTAGTCTTGTTACAATGTTGTTTTTGGATTGGAAATTTGTATTTTTAACTTGCGGTATTTTTGTTCTTATTTGTTCATTTGTTTGGATTTTAGGCACTGACAGAGTTTTTAAAATATTAAAACCCGTGTTACAGTCAGACGATATTGATGATGAAAATATTGTTTCAAAAATTTCTGTTAAGAAACTTTTTTCAGTTCTGTTTTCATGCGGGATATTCTTTTTACTTATATCTATAATAATTCAAGGTGCTTTAAAAGACAGCGTAACTCAATGGATACCTGTTTTCTTAAATAATAAATTCAGCGTTACAACAAATATTTCTGTTTTTATCACAATGTTTTTGCCGATAATAAATGTAACGGGGGCATATTTTGCAAGGGCTTTGAATAAAAAACTAAAAAATGAATTGCATACTTCAACTGTATTTTTCCTTATTTCTTTTTTTGCACTATTGATTTTGTTCGTTTTTGGTACAAAAAATATAATATTGACTATGATTTGTTTGGCGACAACTGTAAATTGTATGTTTGCAATAAATGTAATGATAATTACGATGATTCCTTTATATTTCAGTAAATACGGGAGAGTAAGTACCGTTTCCGGTGTTTTGAATTCTACTGCTTACATAGGATGCGGTGTTTTAAATTATTTTGCAGGCATGCTTTTAGAAAAGACAAATTCAAATTGGAATTCTCTAATTATAATGTGGCTTGTAATTTCAGCCATTGCCGTTATGGTTACTTTTATATGTGCATTTTTTTGGGAAAAGTTTTTAACTTTGGATAATTTGAATAAATGATTTGTTAAATTTAAAAATAAACAAAGAATTTCCGCATTTTCACTTAATTTCATTAAAATTTGATAAACTTTTTTTGTTTAATTGAATAAAGCACTAAATTATGATATATTAGCAGGCGAAAGCTGGTGGTATTTTGAAAAATATAGTTATAGGACAGTCGGGCGGACCGACTGCGGTTATTAATTCTTCATTGGCAGGCGCAATGGAGTATGCCTTTTCAAGAGAAGAAATCGGTACTGTTTACGGTATGGTAAACGGTATAAAAGGCTTGCTTGAGAACAATCTGTTAAATCTCAACGAAATGTTTGAGGGAAAAGATGAATTGATTGAAAGACTCAGATTGTCTCCGGCAATGTTTCTCGGTTCGTGCAGATATAAATTGTCCGAAAATAATTTTGATGACTATGAAAAAATTGTTGAAATATTAAATGAGAACAATATAGGATATTTTATTTATATCGGCGGTAATGATTCTATGGATACCGTTTTGAAGATGTCACGATATGCAGAAAAAAACGATATAGACATCAAGTTTGTTGGTATTCCGAAAACTATTGATAACGACCTTGTAGGAATAGACCATTCTCCCGGATTTGGCTCTGCGGCAAAATTCGTTTCTGCATCTGTTAAAGATATAAGTTACGACACAAGTATATATGCAATTAAAAGTGTTCATATTGTTGAGGTAATGGGCAGAGATGCCGGTTGGCTTGCTGCGGCGTCTGCACTTGCAAGAGATGAAGAAATGGTTGCACCTCATTTAATTTATATGCCGGAAGTTGCTTTTTCAACCGACAGATTTGTTACCGATGTAGAAGAAAAATTGAAAAAATACAACTCGGTAATAGTTGTAGTATCGGAAGGAATACGAGATGAAAACGGCAAGTATATTTCTGCAAAGTCAAACAAGGTTGACAAGTTCGGTCATGTTATGCTTTGCGGAACAGGCGAGTATCTCAAAGGTCTTGTTGAAGAAAACTTCGGTTGCAAAGTAAGGTGTCTTGAACTTGGAGTTTTGCAAAGAAGTGCAGGCCACTATGCATCTGTAACCGACATTAGAGAAGCGTACAATCTCGGAGTTTACGCCGTAGCTGCCGCCATTAAAGGTGAAAGCGGAAAATTTTCAACTCTTAAAAGAATTAGTTCTAAACCTTATATTGTAGAGTACGGTACTGAAAATGTTTCAGTCGTTGCAAACCAAGAAAAGAAAGTTCCGAGAAGTTGGATAAATAAAGACGGCAACGATGTTACGGGAGAAATGCTTGATTATCTGCGACCGCTTGTAAAGGGTTCGCCACAGATACCCGAAAAGAATGGCCTTCCTAACTATATTCAAATTTCTCATCTTGACCCGTAAGGAATATTGTCTTTTTTGGTAAATATTATTATATAAAGAATTGCTTTTGGAGATGATATTTTGAATATTATTTATAAAGAAACAAAAGAATTTAAAGAAGACGATTTGAAAAATCTTTTTCTGTCGGTTGATTGGGAGTCGGGTAAATATCCGGAAAAATTAAAACAGTCTATGATTGGTTACGATTCGGTTTTTTCTGCATGGATTGATAATGAACTTGTAGGTCTTGCATGTGTAATGGACGACGGAATAATGACGGCATATATGCACTACTTACTTGTAAATCCAAAGTATCAAAACCAAAAAATAGGAAAACAACTTGTAGATATGGTAAAGCAAAAATATAAAGATTTTTTGAAAATCGTTATAGTTTCATATAACAGCAGTAAACCGTTTTATGAAAAGTGCGGTTTTGAGATTGCAGAGAATTCAATTTCAATGTACTTTACAAAAATGAATAATTAAAATAAAAAACTACTTTGCGTTACTTAAAAGTAATTTGCAAAGTAGTTTTTTTGTTACAGTTTACATGGAATACATATAGCAGAGCCGTCTCTCTCAATATCTATAAGTGCATAGTTTCCACTTCCGATACTTCCGGGATTTAAGATATAGATGTTATCACAGTAATCACAGTATTGGTTATGCGTATGACCGAAAATACAAAAATCGGCATTTTCTTTTTTTGCTTCATCTATAATTTGAGAGTATCCATATTTAACGCCATATATATGTCCGTGAGAAAATAATATTTTCTTTCCGTCAAAAAATGTTATTGATTTAGCAGGCAAATCGGAGAAAAAATCGCAATTTCCGCAAACTTTTTCAAATTTTATATTATCAAAAAGTGCTTCTGCGGTTTCAATATCTTTTTGACCGTCGCCGCAGAATATTACAAGTTCTGCGTTTTTATGTTTTTCCAAAACGGATATAACATTGTCAACTCTGCCGTGAGAGTCTGACATTACTATAATTCTTTTCATATAAATTTCCTTTATCGCATATCATATTATATAAATATTATAGTATATGGCGGTGATTAAATCAATGAGTAAAAATTTTGATTTGAATGAACTTGAGAATGCCGTAAAAAACGGTAAAGCAGAAGAATTTTTAAATAAAAATGTTTCTCGGCAAACTGCCGAAAAAATTAAAAGTGTTCTAAACAGTAAAGAAGCAACTGAAAAATTGCTGAATACAAAAGAGGCAAAAGAGTTGATGAAAAAGTTTTCAGAGGGTAAAAAATAATGAATTCTTTAGGAGATATTATTTCGTCTTTGTCGCCGAAAGATATTGAAACTTTGCAAAGCGTTGCTTCATCCGTTCTCGGAAGCGATGCTGAAAAAGAAAAACACGAAGATAAAAGTTTGGGAAAAAACGATGTCGGTTCGTTTTTGGACTCTTTTTCTGCAAATGATATAAATACTTTGATGAGGATGAAAAACACTATTGAAACAATGAATAAGAAAGGTTCAAAAAATGTTGACCTGATAAATGCTTTAAAACCTTTGCTCAGTGAAAGTTCTCGAAAAAGGGCAGATGAAGCTATAAAAATGTTAAGACTTTTTGAAATGTTACCTTTAATTAAAGATATGTTCAAGGTGTAAATATGGCAGATTTTTCAAATTTTGACTTTGCAAAAATGCAGTCGGATGCCGTAAAAAGAGTTGAGGATATGAAAAAACGCTCAAAATCGTATCTTGAGCAGGATAATCTCGTGAAAAATGAAAAGAAAAACGAGAATTTAAATAATTCAAAAAAAGAAATTAAAATTGACAGGCAAAATGAAAATAAGGATAAATATTTATCGTTAAATGATGAAAAAAAAGATGACTTTTTTATTATTCTTATTTTGATAATGATATTGTCGGAAGAAGGTGCAGAGCAAGGACTTATATTTGCTTTGTTGTATATAATACTTTAAAATCAATATGATATGTAATAATGTATTAAAAAAACGCTCCTTATTTAAGGAGCGTTTTTTGTACTTAAATTATTTATTGTCTTTGCCTTTGAGACCGTATTTGTCAAAATTGAAGATAGTTGACATAATAACTTCATAGCCTGTTTTGATTGCTTTTGGATTAAGTCTGTCATAACTGTCTCGTCTGTTGTGATAGTAGTCAGCAGGAGTCGGGTCCATAGCTGCAAGACAAGCTGCCGTAATGCCTGCTTGTGTGAATGCCGCAGCGTCTGAAGAACCGAAAAATACATTTGCAAACTTGAGGTCGTTGTGACCTGACTCAATAGCAGAGTCCATAACAAGTTGAGTAAATGCAGGGCTGTGCTTAACAGTGCCTGTCATATCACGGCTGTAAACATTGAGGTATTCAAGGTCTGTGAGTGTATCAACGCAAAGAACAGCAGTTTCAACATCGCCTGTGTATTCTTCAAGGTGTCTTTTTGCAAAGTCTTTCGCACCTCTCAAACCTGCTTCTTCGCCGTCTGTAATCATAGCACAAACTTCTGTGTTTTCAAACTGTACTCCGCCTTCTTCAAGCATACGCAAAGCACAAAGAGCAGCGTATGTACCTGTAAGGTTGTCGTTTGCCCCCGGAGAGATTGACTTAAAGTCAACGAAAAGGAAAAGAGTAATCATATTGAGCATTGTGAAGAAGTGGAAATAGTAGCTGTAATTAATCATAAAATCAGCAAATCCATTGTCAACTTTTGCAGCCGCAAGAATGATTGTTAAAAGTGCAATTCCGAGAGAAATTGCAGCAGAACCGATTGAACCTGCCATGAGCAATGTCATACCTTTGCCTTTGCAGTACAAAATGTGACGCCATTCATAAGCTGAGTCGCAGTGTCCGCTGATAACTATTCTTCTTTTAACTTCGCCTGTTGGTTTTCTTGTTGCTACAAGGTTTCTGCCTGTTACTTTTTTATGGAATACATCACAAAACGGTTTGTAAAGCAAAAATTCCATAAGTGTTATGAAAAGTGAAAAAGCGATTGCAACACTTACCATAATCTGCGGATAGAAAAATCCATCAAATACATTTGTAAAAGTAAGTATAGCACCTAATCCGATAACTACAAAAACAAGCACGCTTATAAACTTTGTAAACATTAAAAATGCTTTCGGTGCCATTTTGTATTCTTCAAAATGTGTTTCATCGCAGAAAGTATCGAGTTCTTTTTTCATATGCTTTTGAGCAGCATAGCAGTTTTCGTTACCCGATTCTCTCGGTCCGTACTTTTTGATTACATTTGTAATTTCTTTTACAGTGTAATCAACATTTTCATCAATGACTTGTTGAGAAAAATTTTTGATGTCCATTAACATTACCCCTTTATATTTTTTTACCGACTGATTTTGAATTTTAAAAAATCAAACGGCATATTGAACATACTTTGTATTTTAGCATAGTTTTATCTTTATAGCAATAAAAAAATATCAATTTATATTATGTTAAAAGGCAAGTTTAAATATGATTTTTAATTTATTGTACTGAACTTATTTTAGTTGTATATAATTCGGCAAATATGTTTTTTCGTGTTTATTTAAAAATTTTGAAAAAATTATTTGTAAAAATAAAAAGTCCTGCAAATTAACAGTGACTGCTTTTTTGCAAGACTTTCGGTCGCCTGCCCGGAGAGATTCGAACTCTCGCTCTTTTGAATCGGAATCAACTGCATTATCCAACTGTGCTACGGGCAGATGTGTTTATTTTTATCTTTGATATATTTTACATATAAAAAGCATTGCCGTCAACAGTAAAATGTGTTAAAATCTAAATTAAACAAAAAAGTGATGTATAAATCGAAAACGGAGAAGTCTATGGAACTTAAATTTAATTCGGACAAATTTGTTATAATGCAGATTGCAGATACTCAAGAAGGCGTTAATGTCAGCCCCGATACAGTCGATTTGATTGATGCGGCAATGAACAGAGTAAATCCCGATTTAGTAGTTTTTTCGGGTGATCAGATTTGGGGTAAAAATAATTTTAAGGGCAACAGAGAAAAAATTAAAAATTCTTTGAGTAAAATTTTGGAACCTGTTGTTTCAAGAAAAGTGCCTTTCAGCGTTTGTTTCGGAAATCACGACAGACAGGTAGGACTTACAAACGACGAGCAACTTGAAATTTATAAAGAGTTTGACGGTTGTGTAGCTGAAAGTGTTGAGGGAATTGACGGCACGGCAAACCATGTTATTGAAATAAAAGACGGAGAAAAAATCGCTTTTCTCATTTATTTGATAGACAGTCATACGGGCTTGAAAGTCGGATATGACTGTGTTCATAAAAATCAAATTGAATGGTATAAAAAGACGAGAGATGAGTACGAGAAAAAGACAGGTTCTGTTGTTCCGTCTATCGTAATTCAACATATACCTCTTTGTGAAGTGTTTGAACTTTTAAATGAAGCAAAACGAACAACAAAGGGTTCTGTTCAAGGTTTCAGAAACCATGCAGGAAAGTGGTATGTTTTAAATAAAGACAGAGTAAACGAAACTGCTTTTATGAAAGAATCGCCTGCAGAGCCGCAAGAGAACAGCGGAGAGTTTGAGGCATTTAAAGAAAAAGGCGATGTTCTCGGAGTTTATTTCGGACATGACCACAATAACTCTTTCAACGGCAAAGTTGACGGTATCGACTTGGGCTATACTCAAGGTGCAGGGTTTAATGTTTACGGTCCGGGACTCGACAGAGGTGTCAGAGTTTTTGAAATACCAAAAGATGATGTTAAAAATTACAAAACATACGATTTAAGATTTAAAGAACTTGTCGGTAAAAAAGTAAAAAAACCGTTTAAGTATGCAATTTTACAAATGATGCCGACAAATGTTTTTGATGCAGTGTCAAGGCTTGTTACATTTTTTGCCTGCGTCGGTTTGATTGCACTCATTGTTATTTTAATTACTCTGTTTTTTGGATGATTTTAAAATATAATTTAAAATATAAAATGTGATAAAATATGATTTTTCGTAAATATTGATACTTTTTTGCATACAATACAGTAGGGGGTATTTCTGTGTTGAGTGTTGAAAATGCAAAAAGTATTATGAAAAACGGCGACTATATGTGTGTTCTTTACAAAGATGAAACTGTATATGCAAGCAGACAAAACGGTTTGAAACTTTTGACATACGCCGTAGGTAAAAATCTTGACTTGCAGGGCTTTAGTGCAGTTGACAGTTTGGTGGGAAAAGCGTCGGCACTTTTGTATGCGTATCACGGAGTGAAAAGTGTTTGCTGTGAAAGTTTGAGCGAAAATGCAATTCCTGTTTTTGTATGGAATAAAATGATGTTTGACGCAGAAAATATTTTGACTGAAAAGCCTGACGGTATAGATGATTTTACGGTAAATGCCGAATATATGACTGTAAATGTCGGAGACCCAGACGAACTTGCAGAAGATTTTTTAAAGATAATTAAAAAATAAATTTATTAACAAATAACAAAAGCGATGCATTTTTTTGCATCGCTTAATTTTTATGTTTATATATGTAATATTATGTGTATTAAAATAAAATTTCAAAAGGGTTTAGCATACCATACCTGCCAAAATCCAGTTCATAACATTCGGATATTCTTCCTTGTACTCATCAAGTCTTTCGCTTTGAGCGTCAACAAAAGCACAAAACTCGTCAACATCTTCAAAATCAAAAGTGAAGTCTTGTACAAAGTCGTATGTAGCACAAAACATATAGTCGAAAATATCGTCTGCTGAAAATTCTTCAAGAAGTTTGTCGGCAGTTGTTTCTGTTATATAGTCAAGCATATTTTTTGCCGTGTTTGAAAATTCTTCGTCTGTTTCTATGTTTTCGTTTTTACGGCAGTAGTCGAGTATTTCGTCTTCATAAATATCAAGATTTGCAAGATACTCCAAAACATCTTCATATCCTGTTTCGTTTACTTCATCGTAAAGTCTGTAACGGAACTCGCCAATTAAGTTGACTATCGAAACAGCTTTTACAATGCTGTCAAGTTCGTGACCGCTTTCGTCTGTTATGACATAACCTGTTTCTTTTAAATCGTCCCAAAAAAGACGGCAAAGAAATTTTTGCTTTTCATTTTCGCTGAAAATCGCTTCGTCAATGTATGATTCTATATCCACTGAAATAACCTCTTTTCACAGTTTAATTCTTAAGGTAACCATATTTTATAATATTTGTTTATATATTTCAACTGTTGCAATGAAAGTTTTTTTGTAGTATAATTTCTTTGAATATTTTTTTGAAATATATGGGTAAAATAGTTAAAAATATTTTGAAATTATTAATTGAACAGGTCTTGATATTATGAGTTTAAATTACGGCTTTTTTAAAACGGCTTGTGCAACTCTTAAACTTAAAGTTGCAAATCCGTCTTATAATAAAGAAGAAATTAAAAAAGCAATTATTGTTGCCGAAAAAAGAGGTGCAAGACTGCTTGTAACACCCGAACTCAGCGTTACGGGCTATACTTGTGCCGATTTGTTTTTGAACTCTGCACTTCTCGATGCTTCACAAAAAGCACTTGAAGATTTGGTGTTGTTTACAGAGGGAAAAAGCATTGTCGTTGCAGTCGGTTTGCCCGTCAGATTTGAAAACGCTTTGTATAACTGTGCAGTAGTTTTGCAAAACGGAAAGGTTTTGTGTGCAGTTCCTAAAAATTTCACTGTAAACTACGGCGAGTTTTCAGAAAAAAGATGGTTTTCAAACGGCGTAAATAAAAAAGGTATTGTTTTACTTGCAGGTCAAAAAGTTCCTTTCGGCAGTTGTGTTTTAAATATCGGAAATTCTGTAAAAATCGGTTTTGAAATAGGCGAGGATTTGTGGTCTGCAGTTTCTCCGTCATCCAAACTTTGCCTTTACGGTGCAAATATCATTTGCAATTTGTCGGCAAGTAATGAATCAATCGGAAAGACAGAATTTTGGCATAAAGCAGTCGGAGTTCAGTCTTCAAAGTGTCTTTGTGCATACGCTTTTGCAAGTGCAGGCACGGGCGAGAGTACAACAGACCTATATTTCGGAGGAAATTCTTTTGTTTACGAATGCGGTACCTTGCTTTGCGAAGGAGAAAGATATAAGGACGACACGAGCGTCATTTTTGCAGATGCAGATATTGAAAAAATAAACAATGAACGCATTAAAAATACAAACTTTGCAGATTTTTCAAATTGTGCCGATTTGACAGATGTTGAAGAAATATATTTACCCGAACAAAATGTGTCGCAAAAGTATTTTGACAGAGAAGTTTCTTCTCATCCGTTTCTACTTTCTGATGAAGGAGAAATGGATAAAAGGTGTCGTGAAATTTTTGAAATTCAGTCGGGCAGTCTTGCAAAAAGACTCAGTCATATAGGTTCAAAAGGCTGTGTTGTCGGTATCAGCGGTGGACTTGACTCTACACTTGCTCTTTTGGTTTGTGTCAGAGCAATGCAGAAAATAGGTAAAAGTGCAAAAGATGTTTTGGGTATCACAATGCCCGGCTTTGGCACAACCGACCGTACTCATGACAATGCTGTTGAACTTATGAAAGCACTCGGTGTTTCAACAAGAGAAATCAGTATCAAAGATGCTTGTATCCAGCATTTTAAAGATATAGGACACGATAAAGATGTTAAAGATGTAACATACGAAAACGCTCAGGCTCGTGAGCGTACTCAAATTTTATTCAATGTTGCAAATAAAGAGGGTAAAATCGTTGTCGGTACGGGAGATATGTCCGAACTTGCAATGGGATGGTGCACATATAACGGCGACCATATGAGTATGTACGGCGTAAATGCGTCTGTTACAAAAACACTTGTAAGGCGTATTGTAAAGTATATTTCAAAAATGGCTGATGAAAAGTGCAGATTGATTTTGGAAGATGTGCTTGACACACCTGTAAGCCCCGAGTTGCTTCCGCCTGATGAGAACGGTAAAATTCTTCAAAAAACGGAAGATAAAATCGGACCGTACGAGTTGCACGATTTCTTCCTTTTCTATCTTTTACGATATGGTTTTTCAGCTGAAAAAATCTTGTTTTTGGCAGAAAAAGCATTTGACGGTGTTTACGATAAAAGTGTTATAGAAAAATGGCTTCGTGTATTTTTGCGAAGATTTTTTGTCAGTCAGTTTAAACGCTCCTGTGCTCCCGACGGTGCAAAAATCGGTACTGTCGGTCTAAGTCCGAAAGGCGATTTAAAGATGGCAAGTGATGTTTCGTTTGATGATTTTTTAACTTTTGGAGGAAATGAAGATGAAAAATAAATTGAATAAAAAACAAATAGTTGCAATCGTTGTCAGCGCAGTTGTTTTAGTTGCCGTTATTGTCGGTGCTATTGTGTATTCAACTTCAAAAAAAGACGATGGCAAGTATAAAGATACTCATGTTACAGCAGAGTATGTTACAAATGCACAGGGAGAAAAAGTAACGGATGCAGACGGGAACTATCTTGTTTATGAAAATGTTACTGACGCAAAAGGCGAACTTGTTTCTGAACAGTACACGGACAGTGACGGAAAAACTCATTACAGACCCGTTACGACGATGATACCCGAAAATGAGAGTTCAAACTCCGACAATAACTCGGGAAATTCGGAAAATAACGACAATTCACAAGACAACAATACAGAAAATTCAAACACAAATCCCGTCGTTACGGAAAAACCTCATACAGTAAAAATAACGGTAAAACTTCCCGTTATTTACAGAGATGATGAAAACAAAGAGTATGCAAAAGATACTTTGATTGTAGAAGATACAACAAATTCAAAAGAACTTGAAACAAAGTCTGTTAAGCTTGACGGCGATACAATTACTATAAAAGTTAAAGTTTCGGGTAAAGGCAAACTCACTTTGAAATTGAAAAATCTTGAGGCAAAGGCGAGTGAACTTTACAATAAAGATGTTAAGGAAATCGAACTTGAACTTGTTGACCCTGAAACAACAAAACAAAACAATATAGGTGTAATTGTAGGTCAAGATGATTGATTTTACAAATGCTTTAATCAGTAGTGTTTAAAACAATTTTTTGTGAAAATATTGACTTGATTTTTTATTGATGCGTGTCTTTTGACACGCATTTTTTTATCATAATGTTTCTTTATTTTTGTTTTTTTAAATACCTGTCTTTTTATGTGTAAAATATTAGCATTTTTAATATAAATATTTAACTAAAATATCCAATATACTTGCAATTTGTATCATTGCGTATATAATGTAATAAATATATTTTGATTTGAAAAAATATATTAAAATATTAAAAATTGAGGAAAAGGAGTAATCAAATGAAAAAAACAAAATTCAGCAAAGTTGTTGCGGTACTTTTTGCTTTGATTATGGTTTTCACAAGTATTCCTGTTCAGGCATTGGCAGCAAGTCCTACTGACTTGAATATTCAGGACGGAAAAGTTGTTTTGTTCAGCGATATGAACGAAGACCAAGTTAAACAACAACTCTTTAATGCTCTTGTAACAAACAAAGAAGGTTACAATTACAAAGATTATGAATGGGAATATGGATGTAACGGTTACAACTGGTCAGGCGATCACAGATGGAAACGTGGTTCAGTTAACGGTTTTGTTACAAAATTTGCTTTGGGCAACTTTACTCACCCTGCACTTAAAGACAACAACGAAGTTGACGAAAACGGTTCTTGGGAAGTAAACCTTACAGGTCGTCAAGATAAAATTATCAGAGTTACAAAAACTGCTTTGCATGTTAACTACAATTACGACGATACAAAAGGTCAGATTCTTGTAAATGACAATAAGGTTCAAGGTGCAGTGAATGTTACTTCACTCAACGACCTTAAGTTTAAAGTAGTTGCTAATGAGGATGTAAATGTTGAGTCTGTAACAATCGGTGGCAAACCTGCTTCTGCTGACCAAAGCGGCTACTACACACTTCCTATCGACAATTCAAATGTTGATGTAAATGTAAATTTTGTAAAAAACGGTTTTGGTATTACAGTAAAATACAGCGATTTAGGAACAGTAACACTTGATGGACAGACAGTTTCAAAAGACGGTTTGAAAGTATATAAAACAGGCGAATACACATTAAATGCAGTTGCGAATGAAGGTGCAAAATTTGTGGGTTGGTCTGTAAATGGCAAACTTGTTTCAACAAATGCTTCATTTACTGCAAATGCATATCAAGACATTACATATGTTCCCGTATTTGAAGTTACAGACGCAGCAGATAAGTTCACAGTAACATTCCTTGACTGTTGGAATAATATCATTTCAACACAGGAAGTATCAAATGCATCTGAAATTCAAATTCCACAGGGAATAAATTACAACGGCTACACATTCAGCGGTTGGTCACTTTCAAATGAAGAAATTGCTAATTTAACATCTTCAGCTACAATTACTGCACTTGTTAAAAAGTCAGCAACAGGTTTCACTTTGACATCAGGAGATGCTGAAGTTACATTTGAAGAAATTAAAAATGGTGAAGAACTCATTTGCGGTAAACTTGAAAACGGTCAGTATCTTTACGATACAGAAATTACCGTAACAAAACAGGGAGCTACATCTTGGTACATTAACGATTCTAAAGAACCGGTAGCATTCGGCGAAACATTCACATTCTTTATCGGTTCAGATACAACCGTAACATACAAGACAGAATCTGCCGAAGACAGAACAACTGTTTCAGGTATCAGCACAAACAGAATAGACGGTTCATATAAAGTTTCATTCCTTGCAACACGCCATATAGGTGCAAATGATACAATCGTATCATCAGGCTTTGTATATGGTAAAAATATGAATGAAGAAGACCTTGTACTTGAAAAAGTAGGAGACAAGGGAAGCAATGCTGAAAGCGGTATTGTAAAATCAGCTTACTCAAGCAATATGAGTACAGACGCTCAAATGTCACTCAACTACGGTATATCAAGTGCAACAGGAGCAGCTTGCGCAAGACCGTTCGTAGTAATTCAGGACGCTGACGGTGCTGAAAAAGTTGTTTACGGCTCAATGATGACATATAACTATTAATTTTAAATCGGGAGGTAGTAAACAATGAAAGAAAAATATACAAAACCCGTTCTTGAAATAGAACAATTCAAAACAGATGATGTAATCACAACAAGCATCGACCAAATTCCCGGTGTAGATGACTAATCTGAAAATTAAAAGGTGGCAGTGCGAAAGCACTGCCATTATTTTTATGTTTTTTTACGCTTATTATATTTGATTTTTTATAGTAAAATATTAGTATATTTGATGATAAAATAGCATCTTTTACAATAAATTACAATAATATTAATTTGATTTCTTAATAAAAAAGTAGTTTATATTATTTTAATTATTTTATAGAAAAATATTGAACTTTTTATCTTGAATTGGGTAATTTGTTGTGATATAATTTCAATTAGCGTAATAGCAATTAATTTTTTTTATTTTAATATTTCAGGAGGAAGTCCAATGGCAAGAAAAAAGAAAACTATGGACGGAAACGCAGCTGCCGCTCATGTTAGCTACGCTTTTACAGAAGTCGCTGCTATCTATCCTATTACACCTTCTTCTCCGATGGCAGAAGAAACAGACGCTATGGCTGCAAGAGGCGTGAAAAACATTTTCGGTCAAACTGTAAAAATGGCTGAAATGGAGTCTGAGGGCGGTGCCGCAGGTGCAGTTCACGGCTCACTTTCCGCAGGTGCACTTACAACAACATATACAGCTTCTCAAGGCTTACTTTTAATGATTCCTAATATGTATAAAATAGCCGGAGAACTTATTCCAAGTGTAATTCATGTTTCAGCAAGATGTCTTGCTACACAGGCACTCAATATTTTCGGCGACCATTCCGATGTTATGGCTTGCCGTCAGACAGGCTACGCAATGCTTTGTTCTTCAAATGTACAGGAAGTTATGGACTTGGGTGCAGTTGCACACCTTTCTACTCTCAAAAGCAGAGTTCCTGTTCTCCATTTCTTTGACGGCTTCCGTACTTCTCACGAAGTTCAGAAGATAGAAGTTTGGGATTACGATGAACTTAAATCTATGGTAGATATGGAAGATATTCAGGCTTTCCGTGAAAGAGCACTCAATCCGGAACATCCCGTACTTCGTGGTTCTGCTGAAAACAGCGATATTTTCTTCCAGCATCGTGAAGCTTGCAATAAGTATTACAATGACGCTGTTGCAACTATGGAAATGTATATGGACAAAGTCAATGAAAAACTCGGCACAAACTACAAGCCGTTCAACTACTACGGTGCTCCTGATGCCGAAAGAGTTATCATTGCAATGGGTTCTGTTTGTGACACAATTAAAGAAACAATAGATTTCCTTAATGCAAGAGGCGAAAAAGTCGGACTTGTAAATGTTCATCTTTATCGTCCTTTCTCTGCAAAACATCTCATCAGCGTTATTCCTGACAGTGTTAAGACTATTTCTGTTCTTGACAGAACAAAAGAACCGGGTGCGCTCGGCGAACCGCTTTATCTTGATGTTGTTGCAGCTCTTAAAAATACAAAATTTGACGCTGTTCCGATTTTCGGAGGCAGATACGGTCTTGGCTCAAAAGACACTATTCCTGCAAACATCATTTCTGTTTATAACAATATGCTTGCAGATGAGCCTAAAAAGACATTTACAATCGGTATCACTGATGATGTAACATATCTTTCACTTGATGTTACAGAAAATCCCGACACAACTCCCGAAGGCACAACTTCTTGTAAATTCTGGGGACTTGGTTCAGACGGTACAGTCGGCGCAAACAAAAACTCAATCAAAATTATCGGTGACAATACAGATAAGTACGCTCAGGGTTATTTCTTCTATGACTCTAAAAAATCAGGTGGTATAACAGTTTCTCATCTTCGTTTCGGAGATACACCGATTAGGTCAACTTACCTTATCAATAAAGCAAACTTTGTTGCTTGTCATTGTCCTTCTTATGTTACAAAGTACGATATGGTAGAAGACCTTGTACCCGGCGGTACATTCCTTCTCAACTGTATTTGGACTCCTGAAGAACTTGATAAAGAGCTTCCTGCAAAGATGAAGAGATATATTGCAAACAACGATATCAATCTCTATATCATCAACGGTATCAAAATTGCAGAAGAAGTAGGACTTCGTGGCAGAGCTTCAACTATTCTTCAGTCTGCATTCTTCAAAATTACAGGTATTCTTCCTGCTGAACAGGCAATAGAACTTATGAAAGCCGCTGCTACAAAGAGCTTCTCTAAAAAAGGCGAGGCTATTGTAACTGCAAACCACAACGCTATTGACAGAGGTGCAGAGGAAGTTGTTAAGGTAGATGTTCCTGCAAGTTGGAAAGATGCTGTTGATGAAGATTCTGACTATGAAGTTGCTACTGACAGAGAAGAAATGAAGAAGTTTGTTAAGGATATTCTTCATCCTGTTGGAAATCTTCACGGCGACGACCTTCCTGTTTCAACATTTGTTGACTGTGCAGGCGGCGAATTCCCGCAAGGCTCGGCAGCATTTGAAAAACGTGGTATTGCTATTGATGTTCCGGAATGGAACCCAGCTACTTGCGCTCAATGTAACCGTTGCTCAATGGTTTGTCCTCACGCAGTTATTCGTCCTGTTGCTCTTACAGATGAAGAAGTTGCAGCTGCTCCGGAAAGCACAAAGTCAGTTAAACTTAAAGTTGTTCCTACACTTAGCTATGCTCTTATTATTTCAGCACTTGACTGTTCAGGTTGTGGCTCATGTGCAAATGTATGTCCTACAAAATCACTTGTTATGAAACCGATTGCTTCTCAACTTGAAAGTCAAAAAGCATTTGACGCTCTTGTTGATACAGAAGTTAAACCTGAAGTTGACGCTAAATTCAGCGATGCTACAATTATCGGTGCTCAGTATAAAAAACCTTACCTTGAATTTTCAGGCGCTTGCGCAGGCTGTGGCGAAACACCTTACGCAAAACTTGTTACTCAACTTTACGGCGACAGAATGTATATCGCAAACGCAACAGGTTGTTCTTCAATTTGGGGTGGCTCCGCTCCGTCAACTCCATATACGGTAGATAAAAACGGTCGTGGTCCTGCTTGGTCAAACTCATTGTTTGAAGATAATGCCGAGTTCGGTTACGGTATGCTTATGGCTCAAAAACAAATCAGAGAAAGACTTGCTGCTGATGTAGAAGTTCTCAAACAAGTTGACTCTCTTGCAGATGTTTGCAATGCTTGGATTGAAACTTACGACGATTCAACAACAAATGCTGCACCGTCAGTTGCTCTTATCGAAGCAGTTAAAAATGCAGAACTTGACGGAGAAGCAAAAGAAGCAGCAGAAGACTTCCTTAAAGATTCTGATTATGTTGCTAAAAAATCTCAATGGATATTCGGCGGCGACGGCTGGGCTTATGATATTGGTTTTGGCGGTCTTGACCATGTTCTTGCACAAAATGAAGATGTAAATGTTCTTGTATTTGATACAGAAGTTTATTCTAATACAGGCGGTCAGGCTTCAAAAGCAACACCTACAGGTGCTGTTGCTAAATTTGCAGCATCAGGTAAAGTTGTAAAGAAAAAAGACCTTGCTCAAATTGCTATGAGTTATGGCTATGTATATGTTGCTCAAATTGCTATGGGTGCTGACTATAATCAGTGTCTTAAAGCAATCAGAGAAGCAGAGGCTTATAAAGGTCCGTCAATCATTATTGCTTACGCTCCTTGTATCAACCACGGTATAAAGATGCCGTTCAACCAAACAGAGCAAAAGAAAGCTGTTATGGCAGGCTATTGGAACTTGTTCAGATATAACCCTGCACTTATTGAACAGGGCAAAAACCCATTCATTCTTGACAGCAAGGCACCTACTGCTGACTATATTGAATTTATCGAAGGCGAAACTCGTTACAGCGCACTTAAACGAGCATTCCCGGGCAAAGCTGAAAAATTGTTCAGCATTGCAGCAGATAATGCAGTAGAAAAGTACAACAAACTTCTCGGTCTTGTTGACTTCTATGCTCCAAAAGAATAATTATTAAATTATATAATATAAGCAAAAGGCACTCTGATGAGTGTCTTTTGTTTTTGTCAGATTTTATTCATTGTTTTTTAATAAAATATAGTAATTATATATAATATAAAATATGGAAAAAAAGACAATAATATGGTATATTAAATATATTACAGTTTTAATTAAAGGGGTAATGATATTGCATAGTAATATAGATGTTAAAGAAATTTGCAACGGCGTTGAAATTATTAAAATCAATTCCGACAAATTTAAAACAAACGAAATTGCCATATCTTTCGGCATAGATGCAGATAAAAATAATGTTTCTGCAAATGCACTTGCAATCAGACTTGTTGCGTCTGTATGTAAAAAATATCCGTCGGTTTTGGAGTTGAATAAGCATCTGGCTTTTCTCTATGGTGCGTCTGTTCAGCCTGCAATAAGCAGAGTGGGCAAATATCAGGTTTTGACTTTAGGAGTGTCTTGCCTTGATGACAGATTTGCACTTGACGGCAAAAAAATCAGTGAACAGTCGGCAGAACTTCTAAGTGAACTCATCTTTAATCCGAAGTTAGATGAAAACGGCGTTTTTTACGAAGAAGATTTGAACAGAGAAAAGAATTTGCTCATTCAATCAATTCAGGCAGAAGAAAACGACAAACGACTTTTTGCTCTGCACAGACTTGAAGAAGAAATGTTTGAAAATGAAAATTTCGGTGTAAATCGTTTGGGTTACATTGAGGATATTGAAAGACTCACTTGTGAGGATGTTAAAAATGCACTTGACAGAATTTTGTCTGAAGCAAAGATTATGATTAGTGTTGTCGGTTCCTGCGATTTTGATTTTGTTTCAAAACTTTTTGAAAATAAAATTGCGTCAATTAACAGAAATTATACGCTTTGCAAAGAAAATGAAAATATCAGTTTCAGAAAAGATGTTAAACGGGTTGTTGACAGAGAAAATGTTAAACAGGGAAAACTTGTTTTAGGCTTTAGGGTAGATTGCGACAGCGAAAGCAAACTGACAAGTGCGATGAGAAGTGCAGTTGATGTTTTCGGCGGAGGCCCGTATTCAAAACTTTTTGCAAATGTTCGTGAAAAAATGAGTTTGTGCTACTATTGTTCTGCAAGATATATAAGAAAAGCAAAGGCAGTGATAGTTCAGTGCGGTTGTGAAGAAGAGAATATGGACAAAGCAATTGCTGAAATTTTAAACCAGTTGGAGCAGGTTAAGCAAGGTAATTTTAAATCTGAATTTGAGTTTTCAAAAGTTGGCATTTCTGACTCTGTTTTATCTGTTAACGATACGCCTCAAGGTATAGAATCGTGGTGTATTTCTCAAATAGCCGACAGTGAAATTAAAACACCTGAGCAGGTTGCAGAGGAAAACAACGCAGTAACATTTGAAGATGTTAAAAAATGTGCATCATTGTTAAAATTAGACACGGTTTACAGACTTGTTTCAGAAAGCGAGGCAGAATAATGAGAAAAATTGCATCATCTGTTTTGGGAGAAAATTATTTCGAGATTGACCATTCTTCAGGTTTGAAAATTTTGGTCTATCCTATGGAAAATTATTCTACTTCGTATGCGGCATTTGCTACTAAATACGGCTCGATAGATACAATGTTTAAAAGAAGCGACGAAAAAGAGTTTGTAACAGTACCTGAAGGAATTGCTCATTTTTTAGAGCATAAACTTTTTGAAAGTGAAGAACTTGACGCTTTTGAAAGATATGCAAAAACAGGTGCTTCGGCAAATGCTTATACTTCTTTTGATAAAACTTGTTACTTGTTCTCCTGTTCGGATAAATTTGAAGAAAATTTGGAAATTTTGCTCGACTTTGTAACACACCCGTACTTTACAAAAGAAACAGTTGAAAAAGAGCAAGGTATTATCGGACAAGAAATTACTATGTATTACGATGAGCCTGGTTGGATGGCTACATTTAATTTGCTTAAATGTTTGTACAAAAACCATCCTGTCAGAATAGATATTGCAGGTACTTGCGAGTCAATTTCAAAGATTACGGATAAACTTCTTTACGATTGCTACAATACTTTTTATAATCTCAACAATATGGTGCTTGCCGTTGCGGGAAATGTAGATGTTGACAGCGTTTTGAAGGTTTGCGATAAAGTTTTGAAAAAAGCAGAACCTCTTGAAATTGAACGCTCGTTTGAAAAAGAACCCGATGAAATTGTTTCTTCATACGACGAATATCATTTGTCCGTCAGCGTTCCTGTCTTTTCTTTTGGTTACAAAGAATTGTGCGAAACACCTACAAGGTCACTGAATGATATTATTGAAACAAATATCATTCTCGAGGTTTTGGCGGGCGACACTTCAAATCTTTATAATTCAATGATGGAAAAAGGTTTGATAAATAAAAGATTTTCTAAAGAATATTTTGTAGGTTTCGGTTATGAAACAATAATTTTTGACGGAGAAAGCACAAAACCCGATGAAGTTGCAGCAGAAATCAAAAAAGCCGTTACCGAATTAAAAGAAAACGGTATTTCTAATGAAGATTTTGAAGAAGCAAGAAGAAGTCTTTACGGAAAAGAAATTATGGATTATAATGATGTTGACACTGTTGCCAACGCTATGATGGGTTCATATTTTGCAGGATTCAGTTTGTTTGACGCACTTGAAGAATACAAAAATGTAACCGTTGAAAATATAAATAAGCGTTTGCAAAATATTATGTGTGAAGAAAAATCAGCATTGTCTGTTGTAAAGGAGAAATGATATGTCAGATTTTACACGAGTTTACTTTCCCGGTTTGGGCATAGATTTTGATGTGCCGTCAGTTGCTTTTTCCATAGGTAACTATGATGTTCATTGGTACGGTATCATCATTGCTTTTGGTTTTACACTTGCTGTTTTGTATGGCGGACGAATGGCTTATAAATGGAAAATGAGCCTTGACGGTATGACGGATGTTTTGATTTGGGGTACTGTTTTCGGAATTATATGCGCAAGGCTTTACTATGTTGCTTTTGAGTGGGAATATTATTCTCAACATTTAGGTGAGATATTCAAAATTTGGGAAGGCGGTATTGCAATTTACGGCGGTATAATAGGTGCTATATTAGGTGCTGCAATAGGCTGTAAAATCGGAAAAATCAACTTCTTAAATTTGCTTGATTTAGGTGCTTTAGGTTTGCTTATAGGTCAAGGAATAGGCAGATGGGGCAATTTCTTCAATCAAGAGGCTTTTGGTGCAAATACCGATACGGCTCTTTTCAGAATGCAGTCTTTAAAAATTCAGCAAACTCTTGAAGCAAGTCAGCAGTTGCTTGCCGAAAAAGGTATGACTGTTGACCCTTCAATGCCTGTACATCCTACATTTTTGTATGAAAGCGTTTGGTGTTTACTTTCGTTTTTGATTTTGCATATAGTTGTTAAGAAATTCAGAAGTTTTAAGGGCGAAGTATTTATGTTGTACTGTGTTCTTTACGGTGCAGAAAGAATGATTGTTGAAGGTTTGCGTACAGACAGTTTGTATATAGGCAGTACGGATATTCGTGTGTCGCAGTTACTTTCCGCAATAATCGTAGTTGTCGGTTTAATTGCATTTGTAACATTTATGGTTTTGTATAAAAAAGGAAAGCTTCCGCAGGCAATGAAATTGACGGCAACAGATTTGGAAATTGAAAATGAAAAGGAGAAAGCAGTAAATGGCTAATATTATCGACGGAAAGGCTGTTTCAAAAGCAGTCAGAGAAAGCGTAAAAAAAGAAACACAGTATTTGGCTCAAAAGGGTATAGTTCCCGGTTTGGCAGTTATTATAGTAGGTTTTGACCCTGCATCTCATGTGTATGTTAAGAATAAGGAAAAGGCTTGCGAAGAAGTAGGTTTCCATTCTGAAAAGTATTCAATGCCTGAGGACACCACTCAAGCAGATTTGAATGCTTTAATAGATGAACTCAATGCAAGAAAAGATATTAACGGTATTTTGTGTCAGTTGCCTTTACCAAATCATCTTGACGATAAAGAAGTAATTAACCGAATTTCTCCTGAAAAAGATGTTGATGCATTCCACCCTGTAAATGTCGGAAAGATTATGATAGGCGACTATGACTTTTTACCCTGTACACCTGCAGGTATTATGGAACTTATCCATTCAACAGGCGTAGATGTAAAAGGCAAAAAAGCAGTTGTTATCGGAAGAAGTAATATTGTAGGTAAACCTATGGCAATGCTTTTGCTCCACGAAGATGCAACTGTTGAAATCACTCATTCGCATACAAAGAACTTGGCTGAAATTACTAAAGAGGCAGATATTTTGGTTGCTGCAGTAGGTAAACCGAAATTTGTAACAGCCGATATGGTAAAAGACGGCGCAGTTGTTATAGATGTAGGAATGGACCGTGATGAAAACGGCAAGCTTTGCGGAGATGTAGATTTTGAAAGTGTGAAAGAAAAGGCGTCTTACATAACACCCGTTCCGGGAGGCGTAGGACCCATGACCATTTCAATGCTTATGAAAAACACTCTCAAAGCGGCAAAATTGCAGAATGAAACAGAATGAAAATTGTTCCGTATAGAAGCGATTTTATAAATCAGGTTCAAAATATATGCATAGAAACGGCAGATGAAAAATTAAAAGAAAACCCAGCAAAAGTTAAAGTTTTGCTGGAAACATATAATAATTATTATACTGAGTTTGAAAAAGACTTTGCTTTTGTATTGTATGATGAAAAGATTGATAAAGTCTGCGGATATATTATATGTGCTTTTGATTTTGATAAGTATATTAAAAAATATTTGCTATATAATTGCCGTAACATTGCAAAGATTTCACTGAAGTCTGCCGTTCAATCGGCGGCGGACGGGTTGGTGTATCTGCCTTTTAAAAGAGAGTATCCATCGCATCTTCATATAGATATTTTGAGCGAATATACAAACGGCGGATGGGGAACCAAACTGATGAAAACACTGCTTGAAAAACTTAAAGAGCATAGTTCTTCAGGCGTATGTCTTTGTGTAGGCAGTGATAATTCAGGTGCCGTTTCATTTTACGAAAAGTGTGGGTTTAAGAAACTGAAATCTTTGTCGGGTGCATATATTATGGGCAAAAAATTGTAAAATTGAAATTTATTGATTTAATAAAATTAAAAATGTAATTATTTTAAGCAACAGATTATTTTTTAATTTGTTGCTTATTTTTTATAATATTACTTGACAATTCATATTATATGACATATAATATGATACGAGGAATAAGTACGAAAGGGAGTGTTAAGATGACTTTTCAACTCGGTTCCGGTTTGCTCGATGCCTGTGTTCTTGCAGTTTTAAATGACGGCGATACATACGGCTATGTTTTAACCCAAAGAGTAAAAGAAGTTGTTGAAATAAGCGAATCAACTCTGTATCCTGTTTTGAGACGATTGCAAAAAGACGCTTGCCTGATAACCTACGACCAACCTTATCAGGGAAGAAACAGACGATACTATTCAATAACGGACTACGGAAAAGAAAATCTTAAAAATTACCAACGAGAGTGGGATATTTTTAAAGAAAAAATTGACATAATTTTAGAGAAAGGAGCTGTTGAAGTTGAATAAAGACGAATTTTTGAAACAACTTAACAATTGCCTGTCTGCACTTTCTCCCGACGAAAGAAAAGATGCGATACGGTACTATATAGAATATTTTGATGAGGCAGGAAAAGAAAACGAAACACGCATTTTGCTTGAACTCGGTTCTCCTGAAGAAACGGCAAAAGCAATTTTGGCTGATTACGGTTACGACACCGAGTTGCCTAAAAGCAACGGCAAAAAAGCACAGGAAAATGTGAAAGAGTTTGTAAGTGCTTGTATAAATGACCCCGATGTGAAAAATATAGCAAAAAAATCGGGCGATAATATAGTCGGATTTTCAAAAAAAGTATTTTCTTTTATTTCAAAATCGTTTAAATGGTGCTTGAAAACATTTTTGAAATTTGCGGCAGTTTTTTCTGTTTTATTTTTGGCATTTTTTGTTTTTGGAACAATTGCTTTTGTTTTTGCTGTCGGTATAGCATCTGTTTTGTGTGCGGTTGTGTTACTCATTTGTTCTTTGTTTATAGTTTTTGAAGATTTGGCGACAGGATGTGTCGGAATAGGCGGAGCGTTTGTATTGTCTTCACTCGGCATACTTATTACAATTTGCGGATATAAAGTTCTTGAAAAAGCAAGTGTACTTTTTAAAAAGATATATGTTGAATTTAAAGAGAAATTGTTTGTAAGAAAGGAGAATAAAAATGAAGAAAATTAAATTTCCAAAGTCTTTGCTTGTAAAATTCTCCTGCGTATTGCTTGTTCTCGGCGTTGCGATTATGACTTTTGGTTTTATGAAAGGTCCGAGCAGTTATATTTACTATATGAACGGTATAAAAACAGGAAACACATTGCAGGAAAAAGCGATTTCCAAAACAACAGAACCGTTTAATGAAATAAAAATAGACTGTTTTTATCAAAATGTTGAGATTAAAAACGGCGATGATTACTCGGTTGCGATTAATTCCAAAACTCCTTATATAACGCCTGATTTTTCTGTTGAAAACGGTGTGCTGAAAATCGGCTATGTCGCACAAAATGAAGAAAATAGAATTTCGGCAAATATAACTCCGAATACATACGAGCAGCAGATTATTGTAACAGTTCCTGATAATACAGAATTAACTTCAATCGACATCAGTTTTGATACGGAAAATGCATATAAAAGGTCTGCAAATTACAATTTGATGGGTATGCATACAGAAAACTATGTTGAATTAAAAAATTTAAGTGTTAAAAATCTTGAATACAGATACCCGATTGCAAGTTTGAAGACAGACGGATGCAATATAGAAAATTTAAATTTACACCAAAACAGTTCAGCAAGTTTTAAAAACAGTTCTATAGACAATTTTGTTTATGATTATTCACGCAATTTTAAGTTTTATAATTGCAAATTGAAAAATGTTGTGACAAATATGAAAAGCGACAGTTTTTCAGGTGTTATAAATTTTTTAAGTACAGAAATTGAAACGGCAAATGTAAAGTGTGAAACATTGTATGCAAAAGACAGCAGTTTTGTAAACCTTTCATACGAAACTTTAAGCGGTGCAAAATTTGAAATGTGCAGTTTTGAAAATGTAAATGGTGTTTCTGCCGATGAAACAACTATGAGTGTTAAGGGAAATTTTGACGATTATTCTCTAAATTTAACAATTGAAGATTCGGCTGAAATTGTTACCAAAATAGTTGACTATACAGACCCTTACTATCAACTCGGATACGATACCGAAGAAACGCTTGCAATGGGTACTGTGAAAGTGTTTGAAAACAAACAGACAGATGTTTATGAAAGACTTTACAATTCTTCATCGTATATTGAAAGCGGTGCAAGAAATGAAAACTCTGACGAGGTCGAAAATTTCATTGTAGTTAACGGCAAAAGAGAAGTGAAGTATTTCATTGAAAATGAGAGAGTTTACTTTGTTACAAATTCGGACACAACAGGTGCTATGGATATAGAAAACTACAATACAATAACATTAAGCGAAATTGAAGAACATTTTTCAGATGCAGTTATTAAAGTAAACTCTGAAAAATATTATAACGGTAATTACCAATCTAAATCAAAATCAGATTCAAAAAAATCAATTTCGCTGATTTCAAAAAATGACAATGTTGAAGTAACTTTTTCTTAAAAGGTGATATTATGAATGTTTTAGTTACGCTTGACTCAAATTATGTAAACCCGCTTTGCAGTATGTTGAAGTCGTTGTTTTATTCAAATTCAAAAGAAAGTTTTAGAATTTTTGTTGCACATTCAACTTTAACGGAATATGATTTTAAACAAATTAAATCTGTTTGTTCGGGGTACAATGTTTCAATAGAGTCGATTTTGCTTGATGACAGTTATTTTGAAAACGCACCCCGTTGCTCAAGAATAACCAAAGAAACATATTACAGACTTTTTGCACCGTTGTATTTACCGAAAGATGTTGACAGAATTCTTTACATTGACCCCGACACAGTTGTTATCAATCCTATTTCATCTTTTTATAATCTGAATTTCGGCGACGGTGTTGTTGCCGGAGCAGGACACTTGAACGGATTTTTAAATACAGTAAACAGAGTTCGTCTTAAAATGAAAAATACAAAGGTGTATGTAAACGCAGGCGTATTGCTGATGAACATTGAAAAACTCAGAGAAAATTTTGATAAAGAAGCAATTTTTGATTATATTTCAAAAAATCAAAAGTGGCTTTTTCAGGCAGACCAAGATGTTATTAATGCCATGTATGACGGTAAAATTGTTTTGCTGAATGAAGATGTCATAAATCTCGACGATAGGTGTTTTACAAGAGTTCTCAATAACAATACTGTTAAAAAAGCGTATGAGTATGTAAACAAACATACTATGATTGTTCATTTTGACGGTAAGAATAAGCCGTGGAAACCCGATTATAACGGAAATCTTTTGTGTTATTATGCTCCGTTTGGAAAAGATAACAGTATAGAGGAAAAAGGTATTGTTGCAGAGGGTGTTGCATATTGATTAAAAAAATTAAGGATTATGTAAGCAAAATTCCGAAAGCAACTGTTATTGCTTCAGTTATCGGTGCAGTTCTTTTTGTTATTATTTTACTTTGTTTGTGGCTTACATTCGGCAAAAAAATGACTGCTTTCATTTCCGACCCTGTTACTTTTAAGGCATGGCTCGGTCAGTATGACGGTTTCAGTCAAGTTGTGTTTGTTCTCATACGAAGTTTGCAGACGGTTGTAAAATTTTTCCCTGCCGAACCTTTGGAAATCGGCTCGGGCTATGCTTTCGGTACATTCGGAGGCTTGTTGTGGTGCCTTTTGGGTTCGTTTTTAGGCTCGCTCGTTATTGTTTTGCTTACAAAAAAATTCGGTGTGAAGTTTGTAAATAAGTTTATACCGACAGAAGATATAAATTCTTTGGCACTTTTGAAAAATAAAAAAAGACTGATGATGTTTGTTTTTATTTTCTATTTAATACCGGGAACGCCGAAAGACATAATGACTTATGCAGCAGGACTTACAAAAATAAATATGACAAAATTTTTGCTTATAACGACAATTGCAAGAATACCGTCGATTATAACATCTACTTTTTGTGGAAGTGCTTTCGGAGAGGGAAATAAGATGCTTGCTTTGGCAGTATTTGTTGCTACTGCGGTTTTCAGCGTAATATGTGCATATATTTATAAAAACAAAAGTTCGGCACAAACAGAACAGAAATAAGATTGTCGAAACAGTATAATAATAAATAACAAAAACCGAGATTTACTATTGTAAATCTCGGTTTTTAAATGTATAAAA
>OFMF01000029.1_pt1 | contig 120516 bp, 114 predicted proteins | sample 1541771 | NCBI WGS metagenome assembly OFMF01 (sample SAMN04209235, study PRJEB22552) | human gut metagenome | biome: gut; material: feces | host: Homo sapiens | place: USA: Oklahoma
GGCCAGCTGGCCGCGGCGCACTTTGTATCAGGTTTATATTATCTATTCTGTGCAAAAAGGTCAAGCATCTTCCGGAAAAATGTACACCACTGGGCAATTTGCAGGGGAATCCGCCCGCTTTTTGTGGAAAATGCGCCTGTATTGACATCTCCCCGGCGAGACTGTTATACTTTTGACAAAAAAACGGACCTTGCGTCCCCCAAAAAAGAAGGTGCTATGATGAACCACACCCCCTTATCCCCCGCCCGCCGACTGGTGCTGGCCGGGCTGATGCTGGCCCTTGCCCTGGTGCTGCCCTTCCTGACCGGGCAGCTGCCCCAGATCGGAAATATGCTCTGCCCCATGCACCTGCCGGTGCTATTGTGCGGTTTTTTGCTGGGCTGGCCCTGGGGCCTGGCCGTGGGTGTGACCGCACCGCTGCTGCGCTCGGCCCTGTTTGGGATGCCGCCGCTGTACCCGGTGGCTCTGGCCATGTGTCTGGAGCTGGGATGCTACGGCCTGGTGACCGGCCTGCTCTACCCCCGGGTGCGCCACACTCCTGCCGGTGACTACGCTGTGCTGGCGGCCGCCATGGTCTCCGGGCGGCTGGTATGGGGTGCCGCCCGCTTTGTGATGGCGGGCCTGTCGGGGACTGCTTTTCCCCTGCAGGCTTTCTTGTCCGGCGCCATCTTTACGGCTTTGCCCGGCATCCTGCTGCAGCTGGTGCTGATCCCGCTGATCCTGGCCGGGCTGCGCCGCGCCAAACTGCCCCGCTGAACAAAACAAAAAATGCGCCTCCCGCCCGGTCTGGGCAGGGGGCGCATTTTTGTACATCAAAGCGGGTGGGCAGGGGTCAGCTTCTGGTAGGCGATCCGGGGGGTGCCGTCCGCCACATGGATGATGCCGCAGCGGGCAAACCCATTCTTCTCCAGGATATGCTGCATGATCTTGTTGTCCGCATGGGTATCTGCCCGCAGACTGTCGCAGCGCTCGGCGCACCAGGCGATCACCTCATCCGCCACCCCTTTGCGGGTACCAGCGGAAGCCAGCCGGTGCAGCGTGCCATAGGGCAGGGTATCGTTCAGCCACCCGCCGTCCTCAATGGCGGCATAGGTGGGGTCTGCCCCCAGCACAAAGGCGAACACCGCCTCCAGCTGCCCATTGACCACATAGACAAACAGGCGGTTGGAGGTGATATCCTCCTCCAGCAGCTCGCGGGGCGGGTAACCGCCGCCCCATTGGGTGGGGTTGCCCGTTTCAGCCATCAGGCTGCGGGCATGATCGTAAATTTGCAGGATCCGATCCAGATCCGCACGGGTCGCTCCACGAAACATCCTTCAACACCTTCTCTTCCCTGCAGGGGGGGCCGCACGCCTGCCCTGCGGTGGATTTGCATAACAGCAGTTTGTAACAGCGAATATTATACTACATTATTTTCCAAAAGGCTAGGGTATCGCAGAAAAAAGCACCGCACCCAGCGTGTGCAGCCCGGAGTATGAACATTTTCTTAAATCTGGCGAGGACGCAATTTTTCCCGCCGCTGCGCCGTATCATAGGCAGACGGGGACAAAAAAACAGTCCCCTTGCGGCGGCGGACGGCCATGAAAGGGCGCCTTCCCTCCCGCCGCAAAAGAACAGGCGCAGGGGCCCGGCGTTCGTCCCCCCCTCCGGCACAAACACTGCCGGTTCGATCCCCCGCCCCGCTGCGCCCTGAATCCACTGCCTGCCGCCGGGAGACGGCTTATGCTTGCGGCGGCGGCAGTGACGGAGGTACTTACGCTATGGCACAAACACAGTTATTCCCGCTGGGCGGGCGCAGCGCGACGGTGAGCCGCGAGGCCCTGGTACAGGCGGCCCTGGACGAGATCACCACCAATTACCGGGAGGCCAGCCTCTCCAATGTAGCCCGGGCCTACGGTGTCTCCCTGGCTTATGTCAGCGAGTGCGTGCGCACCCAGACCGGCCGCACCTACAAGGAGCTGCTGCAAAAGCACCGCATGGAGACCGCTGCCCGGCTGCTGCGCCGCAGTGACTGGAGCATCCAGCAGGTCATTGCCTATGTCGGCTATGAAAACACCAGTTATTTCTACCGCCTGTTCCACGAGCGGTACGGTCTGAGCCCCCGGGAATATCGCCTCAAGCGCACCGCCCGGCCCATCCGCACTGCCTGACGCACACTTGCTGGACCCCAGAAAGAGACGGCACAGCCTTGAAATGTGCCGTCTCTTGTTTTTTTGCCCGCAAAAAACGGCTGGTGGGGTACCACCAGCCGTTTAGCGTATTGGGTTCAGCTGAACATCGTTTCGTCCTTGTAGCGTCCAGAACAGACAAACTGGACCCACTCGGCCAGGTTGACAGCATGATCCCCGATGCGTTCCAGGTACTTGATGACCATCAGCAGATCCAATGCGGCATCCACATTGGCCGGGCAGGCTGCGATCTCCTGCGCCAGCATCTGCTTGATCTGGTCAAAGTCTGCGTCCACTGCGTCATCCGCTGCAATGACCTGCTGCGCGGCGGCCTGGTCCTCAGCGGACAGCGCTGCCAGAGCGTCCAGGATCATCTTGTGAGCCTTGCGGCCCATTTCCAGCGCACGGCTTACCGCCGGGTCCCCCGCCTGACGCACACCGAACAGGTGGGGCAAGATCTCGGCGATATCCGCTGCGTGGTCTGCCATGCGCTCCAGATCGGTGACCGCTTTCAGCGCAGCAGAGATGCGGCGCAGGTCACCGGCCACCGGCTGCTGACGCAGCAGAAGGCTCATGCAGCGGTGCTGGATGTCCTGCTCCATCTGGTTGATCTTCTGGTCCCCTTTGATCACAGCGGCGGCCATGTCCGGGTCTGCGGTGCAAAGCGCCTCCATAGCGGACTCCACCGCATCGGCAGCGGCAGTGCCCATCTGGGTCATCTGGGTCTGTAACTGGCGCAGATCCGCGTCGTATTGGGTGCGGCTGCTCATAATCTGCAAAGCCCCTTTCCTGTAAAATGCCGGTCAGCCGAAGCGGCCGGAGATGTAGTCCTCGGTACGCTTGTCCTCCGGGGTGCTGAAGATCTTGGCCGTGGGGCCCTGCTCCACCATTTCACCCAGCAGGAAAAAGGCGGTGCGGTCGCTGATGCGGGCAGCCTGCTGCATATTATGGGTCACGATGACTACGGTATACTTTTCTTTCAGCTGGCTCATCAGCTCTTCGATCTTCATGGTGGAGCCGGGGTCCAGTGCGCTGGTGGGCTCATCCATCAGCAGCACTTCCGGCTGCACTGCCAGTGCCCGGGCGATGCACAGACGCTGCTGCTGACCGCCGGACAGGCCCAGGGCGCTTTTTTTCAAGCGGTCCTTGACCTCATCCCACAGGGCCGCTCCCCGCAGAGAGGTCTCCACGATCTCATCCAGGGCTGCTTTGCCCCGCACCCCGTGGAGCTTGGGGCCGTAGGTGATGTTGTCATAGATGCTCATGGGGAAGGGGTTGGCTTTCTGGAACACCATGCCCACCCGGCGGCGCAGGGCGGTAAGCTCCATGTCCCGGGCAAAGATATCCTGCCCTTGCAGCAGGACCTTGCCCTCGATGCGCACCCCAGGCACCAGGTCGTTCATCCGGTTCAGGGTCTTGAGAAAGGTGGATTTGCCGCAGCCAGAAGGGCCGATCAATGCCGTGATGCTGCGCTGGGGCACATCCAGGGAGATCTTTTTCAGCGCCTGAAAGTCGCCGTACCACAGATCCAGCTCCTGGGCGGAGATCACCGGGAGGTTTTGCGTTTCCATTCTATCAGTACACCTCATTGCTTTTTCTTCAGGCTGGTCTTGGCCAGACGGGCGGCCAGATTGATGACCAGCACCAGCACCAGCAGCACCGCTGCAATGCCCCATGCCGAGGCAAAGTCGCCATCCTCAAAGGCCCGCAGGTACAACAGCACCGACAGGGTAGCGCCATTGGAGGTATACGCAGCAGCAATGCTCTTGGCGATGACCTCCGCAGCGCCAGCGGTGAACAGCAGCGCGGCGCTCTCGCCCACGATGCGGCCCACGGCCAGGATGCAGCCGGTAACGACGCCGTCGATGCTGCAAGGCAGCACGATGGTGCGGATGATATGCCACTTGCCTGCACCCAGACCCAGCGCACCCTCCCGATAGCCCTGCGGCACGGTCTTGAGCGACTCCTGGGTAGTACGGATGATGGTGGGCAGGGTCATGATGACCAGCGTCAGGCTGCCGGACAGCAGACTGGTGCGCAGGCCCAATGCCTGGCTGAACACCAGCATACCCACCAAGCCATACAGGATGCTGGGGATGCCTGCCAGGGTCTCGTTGGTAAACTCGATCAGGGCGATCAGCCGCCGGTTGGTGGCGTACTCGGTCAAATAGACCGCTGCACCCACGCCCAAAGGCAGCACGATCAGCAGTGTGAGCAGGATCACATACAGGGTGTTCAGGATGGCCGGCAGGATGCCGTCGGTGCCTTTCAGCACGCTGGCGGTGCCGGACAAAAACTCCCAGCTGAGCTTGGGCACGCCCCGCCACAGCACGATGCCGATGACACCTGCCACCAGCAGGATGACCAGCACCGCCGCCACCCATACCGCAGCCAGCATCAGCCGGTTCTGCATCCGGCGGGCCGGGGTCAGATCACTTTTCACGGCGGGAGCCTCCCTTCAGCATCGCATTCAGCACCAGGTTGATGATCATGATAAAGACAAACAGCACCAGTGCAATGCTGAACAGCGCCTGTTTCTGCAGGCCGCTGGCGTAGCTCATCTCCTTGGCGATGGCCGTGGTCAGGAAGGTGACGCTCCGGAACAAGCTGCCGGGCATATTGGGGCTGTTGCCTGCCACCATCATAACGGCCATGGCTTCGCCAATGGCGCGGCCGATGCCCAGCACGATGCCGGCGGCAATGCCGCTTTTGGCGGCCGGGACGCTGATCTTGAACCAGGTCTCCTGCTCGGTAGCGCCCAGCGCCAGGCTGCCCTGCTCGTACTCCGGGGGGACGGCGTTCAGCGCAGTGACCGACACGGACACGATGCTGGGCAGGATCATAACTGCCAGCACCAGGATGGCGCTCAGCAGGCAGGCGCCGGAGGCCCGGCCAAAGGTCCTGGCCACAGCCGGCACCAGGATCTGCATACCCAGCAGGCCAAACACCACGCTGGGGATGCCGGACAGCAGCTCAATGGCGGTGACCACCACGCCCCGCACACGGGGGCCTGCTGCTTTGGAGAGGAACACAGCGGTCAGCAGACCCACCGGCACGCCCAGCAGGGTGGCACCCAAAGTGCCCCAGATGCTGGACAGGATGAAAGGCAGGATGCCGTATTTCGGTTCCGCTGCGGTGGAAGCCCACTCCTGCCCAAACAGGAAGTCGCCCAGGCCGATCTGACCAATGGCCGGCACACCTGCTGCGATCAGATAGACCGTGATCAGCACCACGCTGCCCACTGCCAGCATCCCGCAGGCAAAGAAGATGAAGTTCATGACGGCTTCCAGCCATTCGGCAGCGGTGCGGGGCAGAGAACGTTTACTCCCCATCTTACTTGCTCACCGGCACAGCACCTGCAGCACGGATCAGGTCTGCAGCGTCAGGGCTGACGGCAAAGTCCAGGAAAGCCTGTGCCTGTGCGCTGAGCTCCGCAGCCTTGTTGGTGACGAACACAAAGGGACGCTGGATCTTATACGTACCGTCCTGAACGGTGGCCTCGCTGCAGCCCACACCCTCGACGGTGACCATGTTCACGCTGTCGCCCACAGCAGACAGAGAAGCGTAGCCGATGGCCAGGGGGTTGGACTCCACAGCGCTGATGACAGCGCCGGTAGCGGTCAGCTCCTGGGCGTACTTGCAGCTGTCCTTCACATCCACGATGCTCTCAAAGCCATCACGGGTGCCGGAGCCAGCCTCGCGGCCGATGAGGACGATCTCGCCGTCGGTGCCGCCCACCTCAGACCAGTTGGTGATCTCGCCGGTGAACATCTTGGACAGCTGCTCCACGCTCAGGTCCGCCACCGGGTTGTCCTTGTTGACGATCAGAGCGATGCCGTCCAGAGCCACGATGGTGCCCTCAACGTTCTCCTGCTCCTCGGTCTTCAGAGCGCGGGAGGACAGACCGATGTCCAGGGTCTTATCGGTAGCGCCGGTAATGCCTGCGCCGGAACCGGTGGGGTCATAGCTGACGGTCACATCCGGCTCTACCTCAGCAAATCCCTCGCTCAGAGCGGCGACCACGTTCTTCATCGAGGTGGAACCGCCGGTAGCCACGTTGCCGGACAGCGCTGCCGCAGAGGAAACGCTGGAGCTTGCTGCTGCCGAAGAAGCGGGGGTGGAAGCAGAAGCGGAAGATGCGGAGCCGCCGCAGGCGGTCAGGGCAATGGCAGCAGCAGCCACGCTGCAAACAGCAATAAAGGAACGGCGAGTGATCTTTTTCATGACGAATTTTCCTCCAAAATACGGCGCAGGACCTGCATCGTCCGGCCGTTCTGCCAAGACGCCGGTGCGTTTGACCGGCGCTTTTTGTTTTTTCGACTTTTGCGCAGTTCGTTGTGTCCCACATTTCCTTGGGACGTCTCCATTGTACCGCAGCCCCCGCCCTGCTGCGACCATGGGCGAGAAAAATCCAGGTAAAGCTTTGGCTGTGCTTTGCCTGCCAATGAAAAGAAACCGTAAAGCCCGGGGCAGCCTCATCGCCGGGATTTTACATTTCCCGGGAAAATCGCCTTTCTCCCCCGAAAAAAGACAAAAAAGCCCCCGGCACTGTGGGCGGAATGCCCAAAACAGCACCGGGGGTATTGTACATAATTACAGAAAAACGGTTATTGAGACGGCCCGCTGACACTGGGCGGCAGAATGGTAAGCGCAGGGCAGTCCACCAGATACTCCACCCGATAGCCGAAGGCTGTCAGGGTAAAGTGGAGCGTGCCCTTCTGCCGGAGTTTTTCTGCCTGGCCATCGGTGAGGGAAAACCGCACTGTCACCTCCTGTGCGGCGGTGCTGGGGGCCAGGCTCTGTTTGCTGGCTGAGAGCAGCATCAGCCGGGTATGATCCGCTTTGGCGGAGCAAGCCGCAGCCGGACGCAGCTCTGCCGGGAGACCCTGGACCCGGAACCGGGCCGCCGCCTCCCTGTCTGTCAGCGTGACTTCCATCAGCTGTACGGTGCAGCTGCCCAGGTGGGCTTTGGTGTCCAGCCCTGTGCCGCCGCCCTGCCCCAGCAGGTGGTCCAAAAAGTCCTTCAGCTCAAACTCGCAGCCCGTAAGCAGAGCCGCTGCCGGCACCAAGACCGCTGCAGCGGCGCTGCGCTTCAAAAAGCTGCGCCGGTCCATTTTGTTTTTCATGCTGGACACCTCGCTTTTCCGCAGCCACAAAACGGAGGGGTCAATCCTCCGTAGCATCCACCCCGTTGGGGGCATAAAAGCGGATGAAGCGCTTCCACTGGTCCTTGCCCATCGTAGCGCGGTAACATCCGCCCAGAGCGTGGATGGCCTCCCCTGCCTCCATGGCAGCCTCGCCGCAGTCCAGCACCAGGATGCGGAACCAGGAGTCGAACAGCTTCTCGACCCATCCGGTATCCACCGCCCCGCTCCGGGCGTAAAAACCCAGCCGGCGGCGGGCCATGGCCTCATCCTCTGCCTTTTCCGGACATTCGGACTCGATCATGATGGCGCGGACGCCTTTTTCCTGCACACGCAGCTGCTCCAGCAGCTGTGCGCCCAGCCCTGCGGCCCGGTAGTCCGGCACAACGGCAAAGTAGTCCAGCTGACTGACGGCGCTGCCCGGGGGACAGACCATGACCAGGTAGGCCGCCAGCTTTTCCCCATGGAACACGCCCCAGGTGTGGCCAAAGCCTGCGGCTTCGCCATTCAGGATGGTGCTCAGGGGTTTCAGCTCTCCGGCGGGGAAGTCCCGGCGCATCTCGTTCAAGTAGACATGGGTCAGTTCCTCGGCGGTCAGCTGCCGCCAGGTCAGCTCATAGGGGGGCATTTTCAGGGGTCATCCTTTCCGCCTGCTTTTACAGCAGCAGGCTGAGTGCTTCTTCGTCGGCCACCACAGTGCAATCCGGGTGCAGCTGCAGGATAGAGCCGGGGCATGCGGGGGTAACAGGGCCGGTGATCATGGCCTTGACAGCCTCTGCCTTACCCTTGCCGTTGACCACCACCAGCACCTTGCGGGCCTGCATGATGGTCTTGATGCCCATGGTGTATGCCTGCTTGGGCACCAGGTCCTCGTTGCCGTCAAAGAAGCGCTTGTTGGCCTCGATGGTGGCAGCGGTCAGGTCCACGCAGTGGGTCTCCAGCTCAAAGGCATCGCCCGGCTCGTTGAAGCCGATGTGGCCGTTGGGGCCCAGGCCCAGCAGCTGCAGGTCGATGCCGCCCACAGAGTGGATGACCTCATTATACTGCTTGCAGGCATCCTCTGCATCGGGGTTGGTGCCGTCCGGCAGATGGATGGACTCGGCAGGAACATTGACATGGTCAAACAGGTTGCGGTGCATGAAGCTCCAGTAGCTCTCCGGATGCTCCTTGGGCAGGCCGCGGTACTCGTCCAGGTTGACGGTGGTGACCTCAGAGAAGTCCAGATCGCCCTTATTATAACGCTCTACCAGGTCAGCGTATGCGCCCACGGGGGTGCCGCCGGTGGCCAGACCCAGCACGCAGTTCGGCTTCAGGGTGACCTGTGCAGCAATGATGTTTGCGGCCTTGTGGGACATATCCTGGTAGTCCTTTGCACGAATGATCTTCATAAACAAATGCCTCCTATTTATGCGTATCTTCGGTGTTACGCTCCGGCGTCAGCCCTGCCTCTGTACGCTGTCGTCGGTCATGCCTGTCCTGATTTTATCACACTTTCACAAAAAAAGAAAGTGCGCTGCCGTCGGTTTTGCACAGCTGGTGCAGAACCGACAAAACCTGTCCATTCCGGCCCGGAACCACCTTATTCCAGCTCGCCCAGCAGCGCCATGATGGCGGCTGCGGCGGCCAGCGGAGCGGTCTCGCAGCGGAGGATGCGGGGCCCAAGGCCGATGGTCTTGGCCCCTGCCTGCCCGGCGGCGGCAGCCTCCTCCGGAGCAAAGCCGCCCTCTGCCCCGGTCACAAGGCCGATGCGCAGCCGCCGCCCCTCCGGACGGGGCGCCTGCGCCAGCACCTGGCGCAGCGGCACACCGCCGCACTCATAGCAGAACAACACCAGGTCATACTGGTCAAAGGTGCGGCACACCGCCCCAAAGTTGGGCAGCGGCAGCGCCACATCCGGCAGCACGCCCCGGCCGCACTGCTTGGCAGCCTCCAGTGCGATGCGGTTATAGCGCTCGTTCTTCTGCTCCTCTTTTTTGGGGGCAGCCACGCAGTACCGGCTGAAAAACGGCACAAAGTGGGCGCAGCCCAGCTCCACGCCATGGCGGATGATCTGCTCCAGCTTATCCTGTTTGGGGTACCCCGCCAGGATGGTCAGCTCCACCTGCGGCTCGGCTGCGCTGGGATATCCCTGCTCCACGGTCAGCTCCACCAGGTCCTCTCCAAAACCGGCAACGGTGCCGGTATACTCGGTGGCGCTGCCATCGCAGAGGATCACGGTGTCCCCCATTTTTGCCCGCATGACCCGGGCCAGGTGGTGGGCATCTGCCCCCCGCAGCACGGCATGGCCGTCAGCGATCTCGGTGGTAAAATAACGGTGCGGCATGGCAGTTCCCCCTTTACTGTGCTTTGCGGCAGAGGATGCACTCCCAGCCGCGCTTCTCCCGCACCTCTGTCACGGTCAGGCCCGCAGCGGTCAGGGCGGCGCAGACCTCCTCCAGACGGCTGTCGATGACGCCGCTGGCGATAAATACTGCATCCGGAGCCATCAGGCTGGGCAGCGCCGGTGCCAGGGAGATAATAGCATTGGCCACGATGTTGGCCGTGATCAGGTCATACTGACCGGTGGCTTTGTCCGACAGGTCGCCCACCAGGACGGTCAGCTTATCGGCAACGCCGTTCAGGGCGGCATTCTCCCCAGCGGTTCGCACCGCCACCGGGTCGATGTCCACGCCCTCGGCGCTGGCAGCGCCCAGCTTCAGGGCAGCAATGGCCAGGATGCCGCTGCCGGTGCCGATATCCAGCACCCGCTCGCCCCCCTGCACCAGCTGATCCAGCGCCTCCAGACACAGGCTGGTGGTCTCATGGCCGCCGGTGCCAAAGGCCAGGCCCGGGTCCAGGGTCAGCTGCACCCGGTCGGTGTCGTACTGCTGCCAGGAGGGCACCACCGCCAGCCGGCTGCCGATCTCCATGGGGTGGTAGTATTTGCGCCAGCCGTTCTGCCAGTCCTCCTGCTCCACACCGCTGGTTTCGACGGTGTAGGGGATGCCCACCGCCTCCATCCGGGCGGCGATCTGGGCCAGCGTCTCCACCGGAGAGGCGCCCGGCTCCAGGTACAGGTGAACGATGACCTGGTCCCGGGGCTTGTCCAGCAGCTCCTGCTCGATCAAGTCCACATGGGCGATCTCGGCCACCTGCTGTTCCAGGTCGCTGTAATCCTCAATATAAATACCGCTGTCCGAGATCATCATGGCAGCGGCTTCTGCCGCCTCCGCATCTGCTTTGGCCACAGTCAGCCGGATATCGGTCCATTCCATATACAAAACCTCCTAGATTCCTATATATACATATTCATCCTGCCCGCCTGGGTGCAGCGGGGGATGTCCTCACACCTGATCCCAGTCCAGCGCTGTCCAGTCCGGAAGGAACTGCCGGCTCAGGCTGCGCAGCTCCGGCTCATCGGCACGGCTGTCCTCGTCCGCAATGCCCACCACATAAAAACCTGCTCCGGCGGCTGTGCGGGCCGCATAGACGGCATCCTCACACACGGCGCAGCTGGCAGGGTCGGTGCCGCCCAGCCGCTGCATCGCCTCCAAAAAGACCTCCGGGCGGCGCTTGGACTGCTCGCCCTGGGCGGTGATGAAGAACTCAAAATACGACTCCACCCCCAGCCGGGACAGCACCTCCCGGCACTGTGCCTCCCAGGTGTTGGAGCAGATGCACATCCGCGCGCCCTGCTGTGCCAGGCGGTCCAGCATCTCCCGCACGCCGGGCTTCAGCTCCACGGTCTGGTACAGGCGGTTGACCTCCTGGCGCAGCAGGCGGGTGTAGCCCGCTTCGTCCATAGGCAGGCCGTACTCCTGGTGCAGGTATTCCGCCGCCTGGGGGATGGTCATGCTCAGCAGCGTTTCCCGCAGGCCGGGGCGGGCCTGGCAGCCAAAGTGCTCCAGCATGGCGATGGGGGCCTGCCGCCAGACGGTGGTCATGCTGTCGGTCAGCGTGCCGTCCATATCAAAGATCCATTGCTTGCATCGCATAAGAAAAACCCTTTCTGATCCGGTGAATTTTTTGCCAAAAACAGGGGCATCTGCCCGCAGATTGTGCTATACTGTGTTTATACTTTTCTCCCCGGGGGGATACTAACCGTTGCTATCAGCAATAAAACCATAAATCCCGCAAAAGGTCAAGAGATACACCGGACCGCCCCGCCCCGACTGGGGCTGGCGCCCGTTTTCCCGCCCCCCGCAGAACGACCGTAAGGAGGACCCTTCCATGACCCAGAACCTACCGGCCCGCAGGGGCCTTGTACTGGCCGGCGGCGGCGCCAAAGGCAGTTATCAGGTGGGCGTATGGCGTGCGCTGATGGAGCTGGACTGGCGCCCCCAGATCATTACCGGCACCAGCGTAGGCAGCCTGAACGGCGCAATGTTTGCGCTGGACCTATACGAGACCGCCCGGGATATGTGGCTGTCCATCCGCAGCCAGGATGTAATGGAGCTGCCCGGCGAGGAAGCGGGCCTGTCTGAGCTGCACCAGTTCCTGCACGAGGTAGTGCGGGACGGCGGCATGGACGTGACACCGCTGGAGGAGATCGTGGACCGTGTGCTGGACGAGCCGGCCCTGCGGACCGGCCCGGTGCAGCTGGGCCTGGTCACGGTGGAAAAAAAGGGCCTCAAGCCCCGGGAGCTGACCCTGGATGAGATCCCCGAAGGCAAGCTCAAGGACTATCTGCTGGCTTCGGCCGCCTGCTTCCCCGCTTTGCGGGCCCGCAGCATCGACGGCATCCAGTATCTGGACGGTGGATACGGCGATAATATGCCCACCGCCCTGGCTGCCCGGATGGGCGCCGAGGAGCTGGTCTGTGTGGACCTGGAAGGGGTGGGCATCACCCGCCCCAACCGCACCGGACTGCCCACCATCCTGGTGCGCAGCCACTGGGATCTGGGCGACATCCTGCGCTTTGACCCCGAGGTGGCGCAGCGCAACATGGCCCTGGGCTACTTTGACACCCTGCGGGCTTTTGGCCGCATCCGGGGCTGCGCCTACGCCGTGGACGACGAGGGCCAGAGCGCTGCCGATGCCAGCCGCTTTGCCGCCCGGTTTGCCGCCATCCAGCGGGCGGTGCTGGCGGAATATCCTGTGACCTGGACCGCCGGAGCCGCCCTGCGGCTGAGCAAACTGCGGGACCAGGCCCTGGCGCCGCTGGAAGCCGCCGCCGAGGATATGGAGGTGGACCCCACCCGCTATTACACCGTCAAAACCTTGTCCGCCGCCTTTTTGGATCGGTGTGACTATGGGCGCATCCGGGTATTCTTCCCGCTGCTGGATGGCCAGGGCAGCGCAGCCCTGGCCGCCCGGGCCGCTGTGGCCCCCAGCACATTTTTGCAGGCAATGGTGTACCGGGCGCTGACCCTGCCGCCCCCTGCACCGCCCAAGATCACGGAGGTGACAAAGGCATGAGGATCTACAAGGGTGTTTCCGCTTCTCCCGGTCTGGTAGTGGGCCAGGTCAGCCGGCTGGAGCGTCATGTGGAGACCTTTGAAAACGGCCCGTTCAATCCCGACCGGGAGCAGCAGATGCTGACCAACGCCATCCACACCGCCCAGACCGAGTTGGAATCCATGGCCGAGCGTTCTGCCTCCACCGAGCAGGCCATCTTTTTGTTCCAGAGCATGCTGCTGGAGGACGAGGGCTTTATGAAAGAGGTCCGCTCCTACATCGCTGCGGGCATTGGGGCGGCGGCGGCCATCAGCCGGGTGGGCAACCGCTATGCGGACCAGCTGGCAAACATGGCCGACAACCCCTATATGCAGCTGCGCAGCGTGGATGTGCTGGATGCCACCAGCCGTGTGCTGAACATCCTGGGCAACCGGCCCCGGGTCTGGCTGGCGCTGGACCATCCCGTGATCCTGGCTGCGGATATCCTGATGCCCAGCGACCTGTTCAGCGTACCTTCCGGCATGATCCTGGGCATTATCACCTCCGAAGGCAGCGGCCAGAGCCATGCAGCCATCATTGCCCGGGCCATGAACATCCCCGGCGTAGTGCAGGTAGGACGGGATTTTCTGGACGACTGCGACGGCCGCACCCTGATCCTGGATGCCACCAAGGGCGAGTGTGTGCTGGACCCGGACTCCGCTGCGCACCAGCAGGCCATGATCCGCATCTGTGAGCTGCAGCGGGAGGATCTGCGCCTGGGGCAGCTGCGGGCCAGGCCCAACCTGACCCCGAGCGGCGAAACGTTTGAGCTGATGGCCAACTGCTTTGGCCCCGAGGACATCGACACCGCCATGCAGTCCGGCGCCCAGGGCGTGGGCCTGCTGCGCAGCAGCTACATGATGCTGCCCGGGCGCATCCTGGACGAGCAGGAGCAGTATTTCTTTTACATATCCTGTCTGGCTGCGGCCCAGGGCAAGCCGGTGACCGTGCGCACCTTTGACTTTGGCACCGACCGCACCGTAGCGGATGCCTACCGGGGGGTGCAGTCCTCCAAACTGGGGCTGCGGGGCATCCGCAGCAGCCTGCGCCAGCCCCACCAGTTCCAGACCCAGATCTGCGCCCTGCTCCGGGCGGCCGCCCGGGGACCGCTGCGGGTCATGCTGCCCATGGTCACCGATATCGAGGATTGGGACGCCGCCATGGAGATGGTGGAGGACTGCCGCCGCAGCCTGCGGGAGCGGGGGGTGCCGTTCAACGAGGATACCCCCTTTGGCGTGATGCTCAGCATCCCCTCTGCCTGCCTGACGGCCGAGGACTTTGCAAAGCACGGGTGCGATTTTTTCACCATCGGCACCAACGACCTGACCCAGTATACCCACGCAGCGGACCGGGAGCTGGCCAGCGCAGAGCGGTACTACCGCCCCGCCAGCCCCGCCATGAAAAAGCTGATCCGGATGGTGGTGGATGCTGCCCGGGAGGCAGACATCCCGGTGACCATCTGCGGGCTGGCCGTGGGCAACCCTGCCAACGCCTTACAGTATTATCGTATGGGGCTTCGCAGTTTTTCCATAAGCCCGCAAAACCTGCTGGAAGCCAAAAAAGCCCTGCTGGAAGCAGAGTGACCCCCCTGACAGGAACACCCCCGCAGACCGCTGCGAAAGCAGTGCTGCGGGGGTGTTTTTTGCTTTTTATTCTTTGCCGCAGCGGCCGGGGCACTTGGCCCAGTCGGTGACCGCAGCGCGGACCTCCGCCGCACGGCCCCGGGGCAGGGGCACGCGGGCGCCGCTGCGCATCTGCACCTCATCGGGGCAGACCCGCTCTACCCGGGCCAGGTTGACCACATAGGACCGGTGGGGCTGCAAAAAGCGGCCATCCTCCAGCAAAGGCTGTGCCACCTGAGAGAACGGGACCCGCAGGGACAGCGAGGGCACATCCTCCCCGCTGGACAGGTGGAAATGCACCACATGATGGGTACATTCCAGATACTCGATCTCTCCATAGGGCAGCAGCCGCAGCCCGGCGGCGGTATTCACCGCCAGGGTGGGGCCATACTCCGGCTCCACCGCCCGATCCAGCAGGCGGTACAGAGCCTGCTCCCGCACAGGGGTCAACAGATACTGCATCGCCTCCAGCTGATAGGCCGCATACGCATGGGCAGGCGTCCGGGCCAGAAACGCCAGCGCCCCCCGGCGGCCCCGGCGGCGCAGCATCTCTGCCGCTGCCAGGCCCGCAGGCACAGGGCTGCCCTCCAGCTCGATCAAGATCAGCTCGTACCGTGCACCGGCGGCATCCCGCTCCAGCAGAGCGTCCGCCCCCGGCAGCTGTTCCACGATGCAGCCGTCTGCCCGGCGGGCAAAGTAGCCGATGCAGCCCCGCTGCACAGCCGTCCGCAGCCCGCTGTCCGGGCTGCAAACAGCGATATGAAATACCATCCTGGGTGTATCCTCCTCTCCGCAAGACATGACAAAACACGGGGCCTGTGCCCAAAAGGCAGAGGCCCCGTGCGGCATGACAGGATCCTTAGCAGCCGATGGCGGCGCACTTGCCTGCCAGCCAGTTGCGCTCGGCCTCGGTCAGGTGAGGAGCCAGCGTTGCATACACCTGACGATGATACTCGTTCAGCCAGGCCAGCTGATCCGCATTCAGCACGCCGGGCAGGATGGGAGAGGTGTCGATAGGCACAAAGGTCACCGGCTCAAACGCCAGGAAGGTGCCGTACTGGTTGGTGGCCTTGTGGACGCACTCCAGCTCGTTTTCGATGCGGATGCCCACAACGCCGCCCTCGTAAACGCCCGGCTCATCGGTCACGATCATGCCGGGGCGGAACACGGTGGTGTTGCGGCCGTTCAGGGCGTGGGGGCCTTCGTGGACGTTGCCCACAAAGCTGACGCTGTGGCCGGTGCCGCAGCGGTAGTTGATCAGATGCTGCCACAGCGGCTCACGGGCCAGGGTGTCCAGCATATGGCCGTCGCAGTAGTCCAGCCACACCGCCTTGGCGATATCGATATGGCACTGCAGGGTCCAGGTGTAGAAAGCCCGCTCGTCCTGGGTCAGCTCGCCCAGCGGATAGGTGCGGGTAATGTCGGTGGTGCCGTCCATATAGGTAGCGCCGCTGTCCACCAGCAAAAAGCCCCGGCGCTCCAGCTTGGCGTGGTCTTCCTCGGTGGCGTGGTAGTGCATCATAGCCGCATTGGGGCCGTAAGCCGCAATGGTGCCAAAGCTCTCGGTCAGGAACTTATCCTGTGCGCTGCGGTGCTTGTGCAGGATCTCGTCAATGGTCAGCTCCGACAGCTGCTCGCCGTCTGCCAGACGCTGCTCCAGCTCCATCTGGAACCGCACCATGGCCACGCCGTCCCGGATATGAGCCTGACGCAGGTGGGCCAGCTCGGTGGGGTTCTTGACGCCCTTCATGGGCAGCAGCGGGTCTGCGGCATCCTTCACGGTCAGCGCCGGGTTCTGGCTCAGGGCCTCATAAACGGCATAGTTCACCGATGCGGGGTCTGCCAGCACAGTCTGCGGCTCGGTCTCGGCTGCCAGTGCAGCAAGCACCTGGTCGTAGCCTGCCAGCGTCACGCCATTCTCCGCCAGCTCCTGGGCAGCCTCCGGCGCCAGACGGGAAGCGTCCATGAACAGCACAGCCCGATCCGGGGTGACGTAGCAGTAGGCCATGGCATAGGGGGTGCACTCGATATCCATTGCCCGCAGGTTCAGCAGCCAGGCCAGGTTATCCAGCTTGCCCACCAACTGGGCCGTGCAGCCCTGGTCTGCCAGGGCCTTGCGCAGCCGGGCCAGCTTATCCGCCGGGGTCTCGCCGGCATACTCTGCGCTGAGCAGCCAGGCCGGGGTAGCGGGCAGGGCCGGACGGCCCTCCGTCCACAGCTCATCCTCCAGGTCCAGGGTCTTGACAGAGCCGTGCTTTGCAGCCAGCGCCTTTTGCAGGCTGCGCACCAGCTCACAGGCGGCGGTCAGGCCGCACAGGCCCAGGCACTCGCCCTCGGCCAGTGCATCGGCGCAATACTGCTCCACGGTGGGCACGCCGGGCTCGCCCATCTTCTGCAGCTGGATCTCGGTGCCGGCCAGCTCTTTTTCTGCCTGGACGAAGAAACGGCCGTCTGCCCACAGGGCGCTGGCGGTGCGGGTGACCACCAGGGTGGAATTCTCCCCGGTAAAGCCGGAGAAATAGGCCCGGGAATTGTAGTGGTCGGGCAGGTACTCGCTGGCATGGGGGTCGCCAGTGGGGATCAGGTAGGCGGCACAGCCGTTGGCCTGCATCGCAGCACGCAGGGCAGCCAGGCGCTCCGGAACGGTATTCATGCTCATAACAAAAGCCCTCTTTTCTATTTCCATGCCGTTTGGCCGCACTGCGGCCCGGCGGTTTGCAGACTTACTTTCCTATTGTAGCACCCCCGGCAGCGGATTGCAAACCCCTGCCCTTTTTCTTAAAAAAAGGGGGGGCCGCTGCTCTTGACACAATGTACTATTTGCATTATACTAACTAATACAAAGGAGGGATTCCGGATGATCTTCCAGCTTGATTTTCAGAGCACATCCCCCATCTACCGCCAGCTGCGGGATCAGGTGGTGCTTGCCATCGCTCAGGGGCAGCTGACCCCGGGGGAGCGGCTGCCCACCACCCGCGCCCTGGCGGAGGATGCGGGCGTCAACGTAATGACCGTGAGCAAAGCGTACCAGCTGCTCAAATCCGAGGGGTATCTTGTCACCGACCGGCGCAGCGGCGCCGTGGTATGCGCCCCGCCGGACAAGGGGCTGACCCCGGAGCAGGCTGCCCAGCTGCGGCTGCTGGCCGGAGAAGCCCGGTGCGCCGGGCTGAGCCAGGAAGCGTTTTTGGATGCCTGCCGCAAAGCTTATGGTGAAACGGAGGGATAAGGATGATTTTTGATCTCATTATGGCCGGGTGTGTCTGGTTTACCCTGCTGTTCTGTTACCTCACGCTGCGCAGCCAGACCCGCCGCCAGAAAGGTCTGCTGCTGGGGGTCACCCTGGCTGCCGACGCCATGGAGCTGCCCGAGGTGCAGCAGATTCTGGCCCGCTTCCAAAAGGAGCTGCGGCTCTGGTGTCTGGCGGGGGCAGCGGGCTGCCTGCCCATGTTTGCGGTCCACGCTACCTGGGTAAAGCTGACCATCTGGATGGTGTGGCTCTACGCTGCTATGCTGCTGCCCTACCTGCCCTATCTGCGGGCGTACCTGGCCCTGCGGCAGGTAAAGCGCCGCCTGGGGGGCGGCCCGGTCTGCCCCACCCGGGTGACCGACACCGCCGCTTCCGAGACGGCTCTGCCCAAGCCCATTGGCCTGTGGAGCCTGGTGCTGCCCCTTGCGGTGAGCCTGGTGCCGGTATTCTGGCCCGGGCAGCTCACCGCCCTGCGGCTGGTCTGCCTGCTGGATGCCGCCACGGTGGTGCTGCTGTGGGTCTGCGGGCGGTGGATGTTCCGCCGCCGGGCCGACATGGTGACCAACGACAGCGCCCGGAACCAGACCCTGGTACGGGTGCGGCGGCTGTACTGGGACCGGTTCTGGCGGCTGAACCTCTGGGGCCTGGCGGGGATGAACTTCTGCATTGGGATGTTCCCCACCTCGGCGGCTGCCGTGGGCGGGTGCCTGCTGCTGACAGCGGTGCTGCTGGGGGGCTGCCTCTGGATGGAGCTGTCGGTGCGACGCATCCAGGAGAAGCTGACCGCCGGGGCCGAGGTCATTGCGGACGAGGACGACGCCTGGCTGCTGGGGATGTTCTACTATAACCCCGCTGACCCCCGGATGATGGTGGCAAAGCGCCTGGGCGTGGGCACCAGCATGAACCTGGCCACCCGGGGCGGACAGATCCTCCTGCTGGTCAGCGGCGTGCTGCTGGTGGGGTGTCTGTTCGTCGGGCCTTGGATGGGCATTATGGAGACCCTGCCCACCCGGCTGGAGATCCGGGGCCAGACCCTCACCTCCCTGCACGGGAACGGCGTCAAATACGAGATCCCGCTGGAGAACATCACCGACACCCAGCTTCTGGATACGCTGCCCCCCAGCTACCGGGTGGTGGGCACCGGCATGGATACCTATCTGGAGGGGGATTTCTCGGTGCAGGGGCAGGGCGCGGCCAAGTTCTGCCTGGACCCCACCGACCCGCTGTTCCTGCGGGTGGAGGCCGATGGGCGTGTATACTGGTTCACCGCCGAGACCCCGGAGCTGACCCGGAACATGGGCCAGTGGCTTGCGCAGCAGGCCGAGTGAGCGCTTTTTAAAAATACGATTTGTAAACCGTTGAACGGGGCCTTGCGATACGCATGGCCCCGTTTTGTTCCCCCGCCCCCTTTTCCCCCGATGGCAGGCAGTTCCCCTTGTCACACCGGCAGGCTGGTCTTTTTGCCTGTTCTCTCAGAAATGTTACAATTATTTCTTGAAAAAAGCCCTTTTGGCATTGACAGCCTTGCTATAATAGAGGTATCGAAGTTTCACGGGGGAGACAAATTGCGGCCCCCGATGATCGTTTTTGCCTGAGGAGGACGTACGCGGTACGTTCAAGAGAAAGAAGGAAGCATAAACATGACCAAGATCGATATTTTCTCCGGCTTTTTGGGCGCCGGTAAGACCACTCTTATCAAAAAGCTGATCCAGGAGTCCTTTGCCGGACAGCAGATCGTGCTGATCGAGAACGAATTTGGCGAGATCGGCATTGACGGCGGCTTTTTGCAGCAGTCCGGCATCCGCATCAATGAGCTGAACGCCGGCTGCATCTGCTGCTCTCTGGTGGGCGATTTCCGCACCGCCCTGCAGCAGGTGGTGGAGCAGTACCACCCGGACCGCATCCTGATCGAGCCGTCCGGCGTGGGCAAGCTGTCCGACGTGACCCGTGCTGTGGAAGGTGTGTCCGAGCACCTGGATGTGGAGCTGAACAGCTTTGTTACCGTAGCAGACGTAAACAAGGTCAAGCTGTATATGAAGAACTTTGGCGAGTTCTACGACGACCAGGTCAGCCATGCCAGCTGCATCCTGCTCAGCCGCACCCAGACCGCCCCGGAGGACAAGGTGGCAGCTGCCGTAGCCCTGCTGCGCCAGAAGAACCCCACCGCCACCATCGTGACCACCGATTGGAACAACCTGACCGGCGAGCAGATCCTGAAGGCTATGTCCACCCAGTCCGATTTCAAGGCGGAGCTGGTGGCGATGGCTGCCCAGGCTAACGCCGAGCACGAGCATGAGCACCATCATCACGACCATGACGGCGAGTGCTGCTGCGGCCATGACCACGAGCATGAGCACCACCACGACCACGACGGTGAGTGCTGCTGCGGTCATGACCACGAGCATGAGCATCACCACGACCACGACGGTGAATGCTGCTGCGGTCACGACCACGAGCATGAGCACCACCACGACCATGACGGTGAGTGCTGCTGCGGTCATCATCATGACCACCACGCCGATGAGGTGTTTACCAGCTGGGGCGTCGAGACGGCCCGCCGCTTCAGCAAGGCCGAGATCGAGCACGCCCTGGAGGAGCTGGACAGCGGCAAGTATGGCATGATCCTGCGTTCCAAGGGCATCGTGGACGGCGGCGCTGACGGCTGGCTGGAGTTCGATTATGTGCCCGGCGAGCATGAGGTGCGCGCCCACAATGCAGACATCGGCGGCAAGCTGGTGGTCATCGGCTCCAAGCTGGACGAAGCCGCCATTGCGGCACTGTTCGGCTGCTGAGGGAAGGAGCACCTGCTATGGCAAGAGAGATCCCTGTTTATCTGTTTGTCGGTTTTTTGGAGAGCGGCAAGACCAAGTTCATCCAGGAGACCTTTGAAGACCCCAACTTCGACTCCGGCGACAAGACCCTGCTGCTGGTGTGCGAAGAGGGCGAGGAAGAATACGCCCCGGAGAAATTCGCCATCCCCGGCGTGACGGTGTCGGTGCTGGAGGATGTTTCGGAGCTGAACCCCCAGAACCTGACCCGCCTGGAAAAGCAGGCGGACGCCGGACGGGTGGTGATCGAGTACAACGGTATGTGGACCATGCAGCAGCTGGCCGAGGGCCTGCCCCAGAACTGGATCGTATACCAGTGCATCGCCACTGCCGACGGCACCACCGCTCTGACCTACTCCCGGGATAACGCCATGCGCGGGCTGATGCTGGACAAGCTGGCCCGCAGCGAGCTGGTGGTGTTCAACCGTGCCGAGGCCGTGAACAACGACGCCGCCCGGCAGGAGCTGCACAAACTGGTGCGCCAGGCCTCCCGCAAGTGCGATATCGCCTATGAGTTTGCGGACGGCAGCGTAGCTTACGACGACATCCCCGACCCGCTGCCCTTTGACCTGAACGCCCCCATCATCGAGATCCAGGACGAAGATTTTGGCATCTGGTATATGGACTGCCAGGACGAGCCGGAGAAATACGCCGGCAAGACGGTGCGTTTCCTGGCGCAGGTATGCCAGACCAACCGGGCCGGCAAAAACAGTTTTGTCCCCGGCCGGTTCGCCATGACCTGCTGCGTGCAGGACATCCAGTTTGTGGGCTTCCCCTGTGTTTACGACGGCTACAAGGCCCTGGAACAGCGTTCCTGGATCACCCTGACCGCCAAGGTGAGCTACAAGTTCCACAACATCTACCGGGGCAAAGGCCCGGTGCTGACCGCACTGTCCGTGGAGCCGGGCACAAAGCCCGCGGACGACGTGGTGACCTTCTCGTAATTTGTTTCCCTGCGGCTGCCACACGGCTGCCGCTGCTGTGGAGAGTCCCCCTCTCTGACCGTTCTTCAAGGAGGTATTTAAGATGAAAGTCCTATTCCGTGTTCTGGGCGCTGCTGCGGCTGTGGCCGCCACCGGCGCTGCCATCCTGGCGCTGGACAAGCTGCTGACCCGCAAGAAGGACCCCCTGCAGGTCGAGACAGTGGAGTTCCCCGATGAGGCCGAGACCGACCCCAGCGAGGCAGAAAAGACCGCCGCCGCCTATGCCGAGGGCGAAGCTGCCCCCGCAGAGGCAGCACCGGAGCAGGCCCCCGCTGAGCCGGAGGCACAGCCTGTGACCATCCCCTCCACAGAGGCCGACGGCCCCGCCTGCGCCGATGCCCCCATCGTAAACCCGGTGGAAGCAGGCCCCGCTGTGGCCCCCACCGATGAGAACGGCAACTTCGACACTTCCAAGATCGCCGACCCCAAGGACTTTGGCGACTGGGAGGAGCAGGGCTGCCAGGGCTAAGAAAACAAAAAGCGTCGTGTGTTCTCACACGGCGCTTTTTGCTGTCTTGCGGGAAAGGGCCCCCGGCCTTTTTGCAGAAAAACCGCTGCTTTTTCCACCAAAAGCGGTTCGCTTGTGGAAAAAGCAGCTTGCAAAGGCTTATTTCTCCCCCTGCGCAATGCGCTTGAGCCGGGGCTTATCCAACACGGTCAGCCCGCCCCGGGAGAGGGAAACGATGCCCTCCTGGGCAAAATACTTCAAAAGGCGGCTGACCACCTCCCGGGCGCTGCCCATATAGCGGGCGATCTGGTCATGGGTCATCCGCAGTTGGTCGCCGCCGGTCTTTGCCAGCTCATCGGTCAAAAGGATCGCCAGGCGGCGGTCTGCGCTCATAAACAGGATCTGCTGCATGGTCCACATGGTATCCGAGAAGCGCTCCGCCGTCATCTGATAGGCATAACAGCGCACCTCCACATTCTGCTGCATCAGACTGCGGAAGGCGCCCGCCCCGATGCAGTATGCCTCGGTGTCCTCCTCCGCATCAATATACAGGTCAAAGTTGACCGAATCCAACACGCAGGAAGCGGACATGATACACACCTCCCCGGCAAAAAGCCGGTAGAGGGTAATGTCCCGTCCGTCCTCCGACAGGATATAGGCCCGCAACTGACCGGAGCGCAGCAGCAGGATACCCACGCAGCTTTCCAGCGGGCTATGGACCCGCGCCCCCTTGGGGTACTGCACCGGCCGGGTCGCACGGCACAGAGCGTCCTGCTGGTCTGCCGTAAGCTTGGACCAGAACGGGAAACCGCAGGCCAGGCACCCGGGCCGGGCACGGCAGGGCTGTTTTGTATCCAGCATCAGAACTCACCCTTTCTCAGCGCTTTTGCGGCTTCCGTACCCGCCAACGCCCCCTCATAGACGGCCTTGGCCACCTGCAGCAGACCGCCGGTGCAGTCACCGGCAGCAAACAAGCCAGGCACCGTGGTCATCATCCGCTCATCGGTCAGGATGCGGTTGCCCTCCACCGCGGCGCCGATCTTCCGGGCCAGGGCGGTGCTGCCTGCCACGCCCAGCGCCACAAACAGGCCGTCGGCGGGGAGGATCTCGCCGCTGTCCAGCTGGATGCCGGAGAGCCTCTGCTCCCCCTCCAGGCGGGCGATCTTCTCGGTGCGCACCGTGATCTGCGGCGGGAAATCCGCCGCCGGGGCCTCGCCATTGGTCAGCACCGTGACCTGTGCCGCCACCGGCAGCAGGGTCTGCGCCTCATGCAGGGCATACTCTCCGCTGCCCAGCACCGTGACCTGCTTGCCCCGGTAGAAAAAGGCATCGCAGGTGGCACAGTAGCTGACCCCCTTGCCCTCCAGCGCAGTCAGACCAGGGATGCGGGGCACAGCCCGGGAAGCGCCGGTGGCCAGGATCACCGCATCTGCGGGCCACTGACCGTCCAGCGTCTCCACGGTAAGGCGGTCGGTATAGGTGATGCCCACCGCCTCGGCCTGAACAAACTGCACACCCACGGCTTTGGCGCCCTCGATGCCCCGGCGGGCCAGCTCTGCCCCGGTGACCGGCTCAGCAAAGCCATAGTAGTTCTCGATCCGCTCCGCCCTCTCCAGCGTACCGGGGCCTTTGGTGAGGACGGTGGTCTCCACCCCTGCACGGGCAGTATACAGAGCGGCCGACACACCTGCCGGGCCAGAACCAACAATAACGACCTTGGACATAGGAACCTCCTGCGGCGCAGATGCCGCTCTATCAGCAGCCCATCCTGTGGGCAGAGTATCGGTCTTACCGTTCTATTATACACCATTCCGGGCGTTTTTCCGTAACTGAGTTGCAAAAAATGCGTGACCTTTATTTTTTCAGGTTTTCTGCAAAGCCCAAAACAGCAGATATCAGCCACCCCAAAGTAATAACGGTCCGGAGCGTTTTCCGCTGTGACCCTTCGGCCAAAATCTTTCGCTTTTCTTGCAGGGCCGACTATGCTATACTGAGGAATAAGGAACCTGCTCCTGTACAGTATTCATAAAAACAGGAAGTCCTGCGTTCTTGCTTTTTGCATCTTCTAAAAATCACGCTATAAGCGGGACGTTCCGCTGAACCAGCGGATAGCTCCGATTGGGAGACCCTCTCCGTCACGGCTTCGCCGTGCCACCTCCCCCGAAGGTGGAGGCTTTGGCAAGGGCGTAAAGTTTTTGGGGTTACAAGTTAGCTTCTTCTAGTAGTTGACCTATAAGGATGAGACTTTCCCTCTCTGCCAAGGGCTCGCCCTTCGGGAGAGCTGTCGAGCGCAGCGAGACTGAGAGGGTTCGTCCCGGAAGAAACCCCTTCCGTCATTTCGCTTTGCGAAATGCCACCTCCCCCGAAGGTGGAGGCTTTGGCAAAGGCGTAAAGTTTTTGGGTTACAGGCCAACTTGTTCTGTCGTTAACGAATGAGGATGAGACCTGCCGGTTCTGCCAAGGGCTCCCCCTTTCGGGGGAGCTGTCGCCGCAGGCGACTGAGAGGGTTCGTCCCGAAAGCTCCCTCTCCCACCAGGCGACAAAAAGGGGAACAGCTGTCGCCGCAGGCGACTGAGAGGGTTCGTCCCTGAACGCATCCCTTACAAAACGGGCTGCGGGCGATTTTCCAACGATACAAAACACTTTTTTGGTTTCTTTTTCTTAAAAAATCCACCAACAGGAGGGCATGCATCCTATGTCCAAGCAGCGTTTGCTTTTTATCACCACCGGCGGCACCATTGCCAGTGTACGCACCGACCAGGGGCTGAAACCGGTGCTTTCCAGCCAGGAGCTGCTGGCGCACCTGCCAGGTCTGCAGGAGCTGTGCCAGCCGGAGACCCTGGCTTTGTGCAGCATCGACAGCACCGACCTCGGCCCGGAGCACTGGCTGTCCATGGCCCGTGCCGTACAGGAGAACTATGCCCTGTATGACGGCTTCATCATCTGCCACGGCACCGACACGCTGGCTTACTCCGCAGCGGCGCTGTCCTATCTGATCCAAAACGCCGACAAGCCCATCATCCTCACCGGCGCACAGCAGCCCATCTCCCACGAGATCACCGACGCAAAAAAGAACCTGCGGGACAGCGTGATCTGCGCCCTGGACCCGGGCAGCCGAGGGGTCATGGTGGTATTTGGCGGGCAGGTCATCGCCGGGACCCGGGCCAAAAAGGACAAAACCATCAGCTACGACGCCTTTGCATCGGTCAACTTCCCCACCCTGGCCCAGGTGCAGGGGGATCGTTTGGTGCGGTTTATCCCCTCCCCCTGGCCTGCCGGTCCGGTGGAGTTTGGCCGTGCGCTGAACCCCCGTGTCTTTTTGCTGAAACTGACCCCCGGCCTTGGGCCGGAGCTGATCCCGGAGATCTTCCGCCAGTACGACTGCGTGATCGTGGAGAGCTTTGGCGTGGGCGGCGTGCCCCAGCGCCTGATGGACGCCTTTGCCCAGGGCCTGGGCGACTACGACCAGACCGGCAAGGTGCTGATCCTCACCACCCAGGTGACCTACGAGGGCAGCGACGTGGGCATCTACGAAGTGGGCAAACGTGTGCGGGACCGCTTCCGCTTTTTGGAGGCCCACGACATGACCATCGAGGCCGTTGTGACCAAGATCATGTGGCTGCTAGCCCAGGGCTGCGACAGCTTTGACCAGTTACAGCAGCGCTTCTACCGCCAGGTGAACTTCGACACCTTCTATCACTGAGCGGGGCGGCGCTTTTATCCCCCTTGTATTTTATCGCCAAAAAACTCCGTGCGGACAAAATTCCGCCCGGAGTTTTTCGTTTTCCTGGAGTTTTTCGTTTTTTAGAACTTTCCTATAACGCTATGGAAACATGGGACAGTCTCTGCTAGGATTAGGAAAACAATGCTTCCTCAACACAGCATCATCCTAAAGGAGCATCCCTATGAAAAAAATCCTCGCCGCTTTTGCCGCATTGTCCTTGTGCATGGGCTTCTCTCCTCTGCACATCCATGCAGAATACTCAGAGCAACTCTCCTCGGAAGAAAAAAGCGAGCTTCCCTCTTTTGTTCAAGAGGATGAATCCGCAGAAGACGATCCCCAGGTACAGTTTTACCTTATTGATCTGACCGATGACTGTGTCTGATCCACTGGAAGCGCCAGTCCTAATCGTTCCTTTGCTTCCTGACGGATCAGCTGAAGATTCTCCCAGTCCTCTGTAGTCTCATACAAGTAATATGCCTTGATATAGCAGTCCGCACTGGATGCAGGGTCTTCCAGAAAAAAATAGCACTCCGCCATGATCGCAAAAAATGCCGGGAAATACCGGCAATGTCCATACTGCAAGCTTGCTTTTCTCCCCTCTTCGCATACGGCAATGCTTGCTTTATACTCCTTTTTCCGGCACAGGGTGTGTGCATAGTTTTGCAGCAGCATAGAAAGAAGCTCGCTTTGCTCCAACAGCTCCTGATAGTGGATACGAACATATTCTACCAGCGCACGTTGGATCTTTTGCGTTTGCTCCAGCTGGCCAGAGCGAGAATAGCTGTTGGCAATTTGATTCAGTATCTTGATCTCTTCTATCGTATACAAAAACTGGTCTATACTCTCCAGTGTAAAGCGCGGCACGGTCAGACGCAGGGCGCAGAGCAAACGTTCCCGCTGCTGGTCATAGGTATAGCGCCCGGTACGCCCTCCCAGCAGCGCCTCACTGCGCAGGATAAACTGCCAGGTCAGAGTGTCTTCTGGCTCCGCTATCTCCCGCAGCTTCTCAAGCTTCGCCCAGCCCTCCTGCCAATGTTTTTGTACATGACAGGCAACGATCTCTTTTTCCAGCGTTTCCAAGTCCAGCTCGCTTTTTGTCACCACCGCAAAATAACGGGTCTCAGGCAGGCCCAGCCGCTGCAGCAGGGCGTTGAGTATCGTGCGCCGTGGTGCCTGAAAGCCAGTCTCAAGGCGAGAAACCGTTGTTGCATCGCAGATGCCTTCACACAGCTGCTCTTGTGTCAGTTCCAGTTCCTTGCGGCGGCGTTTGATATAGTCCCCCACAAACATCGTTGGCATAAGCTTACCTCCTTGTTCGATTCCGGCTTATTTTTTCATTATAGCATCTTTTACCGGGAAAGTACTTAGCATTCCGTACAAATTTTTGATAGGGCGGGTGATACCAATGCAGATTTATAAACCATCGAATTTCCATCCCATCGTTTCGTTCTGAATTTCACATACTAAGGGGCACGCACAATGCTGGATTTTATTAGTGAATTCATCCGGGTGGTTTTCTGTTCCTATTCGCTGGGGCAGATCACGCTTGCGGAGTTCTTGTGGTTTCACGGCCACGAGCTGGAGCCGTATTATTCCATTGCGTTTCGGGTAGCGCTTGGGCTGTTTCTGCTTTTTGATCTGTGCATCACGGTCTACGGCGCAATGTACAGCCTGCTGTACAAGCCCCAATGGATCGTGAAGCACGCCCATGTAAAGGAAGAGAGCCTGGAGGAGTTCCGCCAGGCGGCAATGAAGCTGTTCAAGGCCGAATATGTGGACCCCATCGAGCTGCAGGCCCGCTTGCAGCGCTACATGGCGGGGACGGTGGCCCTGTTCGTCCTGGGCCTGGCGGTGGTCCTTTTCTGGTATTTTTTCAAGGTATAAGGCCCGCTTGGCTGTATCCCGAACATCCCCCACACAAAGCCATCATAAAGAAACATGAAACCGTACAACACACAGTCCCCCCAGCAAAAAAGGTCCCGGCTCTTCGTTTTGGTTTGCGCCCTTCTGCTTCTCGGCTGCTTGGGCCTCCTCTTTTTTCAAAGCCGGGGGCGCAGGCCGCAAGCGCCGCAGAGCGTGACCCTCCCCTTTGCGATGGGTGAGCAGAAGATCCAGGTGCACCTCCAGCTGCCCGCAGGCTGGCAGGCCGCCAAAGCCCAGCAGAGGCCCGACCCGCTTCTGCTCACCCTCCCCTCTGTCCTCTATATCCTGCAAAACGAGGACGGCGACCTGGTGGGCGCTGTCGGCTGCCAAGCCTATGACCCTGCCGAGGGGGAGAACCCGGCTGCAATCTATGCGAGCGTGCGCATGGGTTCGGTCTACCGTTTTGCGGTGGATGCCGCCACGCAGCCTTTCTGCCAGACGGACACGGGCAGCACCCTCCTGACCCAGGTGCTGTACCAGGACGGCGCCGACGCACCGCAGCAGCAAAACTGGGGCATCTTATCCCACAATTCCGAGCAGGGGGTCTTTGCTGCAATAGAATTGGACGCAGCGCAGGTCAGCCAGGAGCAGGCGGAGTTTTTGGCGCAGGCCCTGCAAGTGAGTGCATGAGCGTTTAGACAAAAAACAGATGCCTCCCCAGCCGGGGAGGCATCTGCTGTTTTTTGGGGGTTATCAGCTCATGGCTGCGCCGTCCACGCTGAGGACTGCGCCGGTGATATAGCTGGCCATATCGCTGGCCAGGAAGAGGAAGGCGTTGGCCACTTCCTCCGGCTCGCCCATGCGGCGCAGGGGGATGGGGGCGCTGATGCGGTCCACCATCTCCTTGGGCAGGGCGGCCACCATATCGGTGCGGGTGACACCGGGGGCCACTGCGTTCACACGGATGCCGTCGGGGCCAAGCTCACGGGCCAGGCTCTTGGTCAGGCCGTTGATGGCCCACTTACTTGTGGGGTAGGCAGCGCCGGCGGCCTGGCCATACAGGCTGACCATGGAGCTGGTGTTCAGGATCACACCGCCGCCCTGTGCCTTCATGATGGGGGCCACGGCACGGCAGGCGTAGAACACCGAGTTGACGTTCAGGTCCATGACCCGGTCAAAGTCGGTGGGGTCGTAGGTGTACAGGCTCTCCCGGGCGGAGACACCGGCGTTGTTCACCAGGATATCGATGCGGCCATACTTTTCATGCAGCTGGGCAAACAGCTCCCGCATGGCGTTGTAATCGTCCAGCTTCGGGGCAAAACCCTCCACCGGCCAGGCCGGGTCAGCCTCTTTCAGGGAGGCCAGAGCCTTGTCCACCGTCTCCTGGCGGGAGCCCAGCAGCACCACCGTTGCGCCGTTGCGCAGGAAGGTCTCTACGATCGAATACCCGATCCCTCGGGTGCCGCCGGTAACAACGGCCACTTTGCCTTTCAGCATATCCATTCTTCCTCCTTGACATATTATACGTTCTTTTTAGGATGTATCTGACAGCCTCCCAGTGCGGCCCCACGGGGGCTTTGTTGCATTTTGGGGTTTTCAGATGCGTCTTAACCACAACTAATGTACATATTCTTTCTACATCTGTCAAGTGTTTTCAAGCATATTGTTAATTTTTTGCCGATTTTGAGCAAAAAACGCCCCCGCCGGGGCAAAAGCTCCGACGAGGGCGCAGCAGCGTTTTTTGACTTAGTGCAGATCCTTTGTATACAGTGCCCGCACTGCGTTCAGCACAGCCAGCACCGTAACACCCACATCTGCAAAAATGGCGATCCACATCCCGCCGATGCCTGCGGCTCCCAGCACCAGGCAGACCGCCTTGACACCCAGGGCAAAGACGATGTTCTGATGTACGATGTTCAGGGTACGGCGGGCGATCCGCATAGCCAGCGTGATCTTAGCCGGGTCGTCGTCCATCAGCACCACGTCTGCGGCTTCAATGGCAGCATCCGACCCCAGCGCACCCATTGCAATGCCGATATCTGCACGGGACAGCACCGGCGCATCGTTGATGCCGTCGCCCACAAAGACCAGCCGTCCGGAGGGAGAACGCTCTTCCAGCAGTTTTTCTACCTGGTCCACCTTATCCCCCGGCAGCAGCCCGGCATGGTATTCGTCCAGACCCAGCTGCTGGGCTACTGCAGCCGCCACCGGCTCTGCATCGCCGGTCAGCATCACGGTACGGCGCACACCGGCCTTTTTCAGCCCGGCAATGGCCTTCTGGCTGGTGGGCTTGACGGTATCCGCAATGCACAGATACCCGGCGTAGCGGCCATCCAGCGCCAGATGCACCACCGTGCCTGCCTGGTTTACAGCGGGGACGGTCAGGCCCAGCTTTTCCATCAGGCGGGCATTGCCTGCGGCAGCGGGGCGGCCATCCAGCTTAGCCTGGATGCCGTGTCCGCCCAGCTCCTCCACATCGGTGATGCGGGCGGCGTCCAGAGGCTGAGCCCAGCTTTCCCGGATGCTCTGGGCGATGGGGTGCTTGGACCAGCTTTCAATCAGGGCAGCCGACTCCAGCAGCTGCTCCCGGGTGATGCCCTCTGCGGGGCAGACCTCGGTCACATGGAAAGCGCCCTGGGTCAGGGTACCGGTCTTATCAAACACCACGATCTCCGCCTTGGACAGCTCCTCCAGATAGGTGGAACCCTTGACCAGGATGCCGCGGGCACTGGCACCGCCGATGCCGCCAAAGAAGCTGAGGGGGACCGAGATGACCAAGGCACAGGGGCAGGAGATGACCAGGAAGGTCAGCGCCCGGTAGACCCAATCTCCCAGCTGTGCAGGCTGACCCAGCAGCATCAGCACCACCGGAGGCAGCACCGCCAGCGCCAGCGCAGCATAGCAGACTGCCGGCGTATACACCCGGGCAAACCGAGCAATAAAATTCTCCGCCCGGGCTTTTTTCATGCTGGAATTCTCCACCAGATCCAGGATCTTCGCCACGGTGGATTCGCCATAGGGCTTGGTGGTGCGCACCCGCAGCAGACCGGTCATATTGACGCAGCCGCTGATCACGTTGGCGCCGGGCTCCACATCCCGGGGCAGGCTCTCGCCGGTAAGGGCGGCGGTGTTCAGCGCCGACGTGCCCTCCAGCACCACGCCATCCAGGGGCACCCGCTCGCCGGGCTGCACCTGGATCTCAGCGCCCACCGGCACCTCCTCCGGGTCCACCTGGGCAACGGTGCCGTCCGGCTGACAGAGGTTGGCGTAATCCGGGCGGATATCCATCAGCGCAGCGATGCTGCGGCGGCTCTTGCCCACTGCCACCGACTGGAACAGCTCGCCCACCTGGTAGAACAGCATGACGGCACAAGCCTCTGCATATTCTCCCAGCAGGAATGCGCCCACTGTAGCCACCGCCATCAGGAAGCACTCGTCAAAGGGCTGGCGGTTGCGCACACCGATGACCGCCTTGCGCAGCACATCCCAGCCCACCACAAAATAGGGCACCAGATAAACCACCAGCCGGACGGCATCGGGCAGCGGCGGCAGAAATGCCGCTGCGATCACCAGCGCCAGGGCGATCAGGATACGGCGCAGGTTCTTTTTTTGTTTCTTGTTCATGGCAGGTCCTCCTCCCTGTTCAAAAGGGCCGTACAGTTTTTTCCCGATTTTTCCACAAAGTTTTTCTTCCAGAAAAGGACTTTTTTCCGTTTTATTTTTGGGTTTTTCACATCTACAGTGGAAAACACCGTGGAAAATGTTGAAAACTCATGGATTTTGAGCGCAAAACAGCCCCGTTTCTGTTGCAAAAACGGGGCCGTCTGCTCGAATCTGCTCAGATCCCGAAGATCTCGCAGTCGTCCTCCACCTTTTTGCAGGCGGCCAGCACATTCTGCATCGTGGCGTGGGGGTCAACGCCCTCCGCAAACTCCACATTCATCTTCTGGGTCATAAAGCTGACCGTTGCGTTTGCCACACCGGACACACCGGCGGCAGCCTGTTCCATCTTGGCAGCGCAGTTGGCGCAGTCCACTTCGATCTTATAGGTCTTTTTCATAATAAAAGTCCAGCCTTTCTGTTTTTTATGACGGCAGCGGGGCTGCCGGTCATTCCTCTACGTGTTCCATCCCCATTGAAAGGATGCTGCGCACATGGTCATCGTCCAGCGCGTAGTATACGGTCTTGCCTTCCCGGCGGAAACGCACCAGCTTGGAGTCCTTCAGCACCCGGAGCTGATGGCTGACCGCCGACTGGCTCATCTGCACTGCGGCGGCGATATCCTGCACACAAAGTTCGGTGTCGTGCAAAGCATAGAGGATCTTGATCCGGGACGAGTCTCCAAAGACCCGGAACAGATCCGCCAAAGCGTACAGCACCTCATCCTCCGGCACAGTCCCCTCCGGTGCGGGGGGCAGATGCTCCTGCTGCATAAAGGTCCCTCCTTTTTGTTGCGATGAACATATGCTCAACTGTTCATGTGTTCAGGATACCACGGTGTCCCCGCCCTGTCAAGAGTTTTTCATAAAAAAATATTTTTCTTGATAAAACGCCACAAGTTTGCATTTTGGCAGTCTGTGTTCCCTGCCCGCTGCGCCGGCCTGCACACCATTGCCCATGCTCCCTCCCCAGCGGTTCCGTCCGCCAGATCTTCTCAATTTTCCGGCCTTTCTTTGAAAAAATCATCGAAACCAGGTGCGCAAATGCAAAAAATGTGGTATCCTAAGAAATAGTTCAAATATTTTATCGTCGGACCGGGCGGCCCGGCAATGAGGGAGGAAAAACAAATGTTGGAAGTTGGCATCAAGGGCCTGGAACAGCAGGCCGTTAGCGCTGAAAATACCGCTTTGGCCATGGGCAGCGGCACGCTGGAGGTCTTTGCGACCCCGGCGCTGGTGGCTCTGGCCGAAAAGACCTGCTGGCAGAGCGTTGCGCCCCACCTGGAGGAGGGCTGCAGCACCGTCGGCACCCGGATGGAGCTGGACCACAGCGCCCCCACCCCGCTGGGCATGACCGTGATCTGCGAAAGCGAGCTGGTGGAAGTGGACGGCCGTCGCCTGGTGTTCCAGGTGCGTATGCGGGACGAGACCGGCCCTGTGGGATGCGGCGTCCACCAGCGGTTCATCATCCAGAACGAAAAGTTCATGAAAAAGGCGCAGGCCAAAAAGCAGGATCAGTCCTGCTGATCTTTGTCCTGCGGCGGCAGATGCAGCGGCGGCGGCCCGTCCTGCAGCAGCTCCTGCTCGGCACGGGCCTGGGCATCCTGTAATAAACGGATGGCCTGCTCGCTGGCGCGGAACATCTCAAAATATAGTGCTTTATAATCCGGCGCAGCCCACACCCCCTTTGCTATCCTGGTGGTAGTGTAGTCTGCCCCGCCGGACACTGAAAAAACCGAAGTGTAAGAGGAATCGCAAAACCATGAAAAAACACAACCTGTCCTGGGTGGCTGCCCTGCTGGTGTTTGGCCTGCTGGCCATGTGCACCGCTGCCACCCCCGGCAAGATCGCCGATCCTGCCAACTATACCTGCGCCGTATACAGCACGATGCTCAGCCTGCTGCCCCCGGTGATCGCCATCGTACTGGCGCTGATCACCAAAGAGGTCTACACCTCGCTGCTGGTGGGCATTGCATCCGGCGCACTGCTGTACGCCAACGGCAACCTGGAACTGGCGGTAAACACCCTGTTCTTCCACACCGAGGGGGGCATGGTGTACAAGCTGGCCGACCCCTCCAATGTGGGCATCCTGGTATTTCTGGTGATGCTGGGCATCCTGGTGGCACTGATGAACAAAGCCGGCGGCAGCGCCGCCTTTGGGCGGTGGGCCTCCAGCCACATCCACACCCGGGCCGGGGCGCAGCTGGCCACCCTGATGCTGGGCGTGCTGATCTTTGTGGACGACTATTTCAACTGCCTGACCGTGGGCTCGGTGATGCGCCCGGTGACCGACCGGCAGAATGTTTCCCGGGCAAAGCTGGCCTATCTCATCGACTCCACCGCTGCGCCCATCTGCATCATTGCACCGGTGTCCAGCTGGGCCGCTGCGGTGACCTCCTCTGTGCCGGAAGGCTCCGGCATCAACGGCTTTACCATGTTCCTGCGCACCATCCCTTATAACTATTACGCCATTCTGACCATGGTGATGAGCCTGTTTTTGATCTTTACCGCTACCGACTACGGCCCCATGCGCACCCATGAGGACAATGCCCGGGCGGGCGATCTGTTTACCACACCGGAGCGCCCCTTTGGCAACGACGTGGACACCGACACCGAGATCCGAGGCCATGTGATCGACCTGGTGGCCCCGGTGCTGGTGCTGATCGCCGCCTGCGTATTCAGCATGGTATACACCGGCGGTTTCTTTGACGGGGTGGACTTTATCTCCGCCTTTGCCGGGTGCAACGCCTCCATGAGCCTGGTGATGGGCAGCAGCATCGCGCTGATGTTCACCTTTGTATTCTACCAGGTGCGGGGCGTGATGAGCTTTGAGGACTTTGCCGCCTGCATCCCGGAAGGCTTCAAAGCCATGGTCAGCCCCATGCTGATTTTGACCTTGGCCTGGACCTTGTCCGGCATGACCAGCCTGCTGGGCGCCAAGTATTTTGTGGCCGACCTGCTGAACGGCAACGCCGCTGCGCTGCAGTACCTGCTGCCGGGTCTGATCTTCCTGGTGGCGGTGTTCCTGGCTTTTGCCACCGGCACCTCCTGGGGCACCTTCTCCATCCTGGTGCCCATCGTCTGCCACGCCTTCCCCCAAGGGGAGATGCTGGTGGTCTCCATCGCCGCCTGCCTGTCCGGCGCAGTGTGCGGCGACCACTGCTCCCCCATCTCGGACACCACCATCATGGCCTCTGCGGGCGCCCATTGCAGCCATGTGAACCATGTAGCCACCCAGCTGCCCTATGCAGCCACGACGGCGGCGGTGTCCGCCGCAGGATATCTGCTTACCGGACTGATCCATGCTGTGCTGGGCCAGCGGGCCAACCTGATCACCTCCCTGGTGCTGCTGGGTGTGACCTTGGTGCTGGAGCTGGCAGTGCTGAGCGCCCTGCGGGCCTACCTGAACAAGCGCAGCCGCACCAGCTGATCCCCGGCGCCTGGCGTTGCCATATCACCCTGTTTTCGGCGGCAGTGCTGCGGCACGCCCCGACACAAACAAAAGGAGAGAGCATCGACTATGTTGGAACAAGCCTTCAATGAGGTGTATACCAAATTCAAGCTGCATTTTTATCAGAACGTATTCCAGCGTTTTGCCACCCGTGAGGCAACCCTGACCACCGTGGAATCCTTCTGTATGGAGGGCATCGTGGCTATGGGGGAACCCACCATTGCGGAGTTCTCCCACCTGATGCGCATCTCCACCCCCAACGCAGCCTATAAGATCGGCAGCCTGGTCAAGAAGGGCTATGTAGAAAAGATCCAGTCCACCACCGACCGGCGGGAGTACTATCTGCGCCCCACGCAGAAATACCTGGACTACTACAACATCAGCTATTCGTACCTGCATACCGTGATCGAGCGGGCGCGCCAGCGCTTCAGCCCGGAGGACTGCGCCAAGCTGGAAGAGATGCTGACCGTTGTGAGCAACGAACTGATGCCGGAGCTGGAACTGCCCCGCCGCGCAGTCCAAAAAGCCGCCGGGTGTGACATAGTCACGGAAAAAAACGAGCAGGTCTGATAGAATAGAGCCATCACAGAACAAACACCCCGAACTCTAAGGAGGATTTTGAATATGAAGGCGAATTTCTACATCTGCCCCACCTGCGGCAACCTGGTCTACACTGTCCACAACGCTGGCGTTCCCCTGCTGTGCTGCGGCCAGAAGATGCAGAAGCTGGAGCCCAACACCGTGGAAGCCAGCGGCGAGAAGCACCTGCCGGTGGCTGCGCTGGAGGGTGACACCCTGCATGTGAGCGTTGGCTCTGTGGAGCACCCCATGGTGGCAGAGCACATGATCCAGTGGATCTTTGTGGAGACCGAGCAGGGCGGCCAGATCCGTTACCTGCAGGCCGGCCAGGCCCCCAAGGCAGACTTTGTACTGGGCGGCGAGAAGCCGGTGGCCGTGTACGCCTACTGCAATCTCCACGGGCTGTGGATGACCGCACTGTAAAATTACAGGACCATTGCCCCCGGGGTCAGCCCCGGGGGCTTTTTTAATTCAACAAATAGACCCGCCTGTTTTTTGCCCCTGCTTATGACCGACCTTATCAACCAGACTATGCTATTATAAACAACCAGCCGCCCAGCATGACCATAACGGTCAACTGCCGGGCGGCTGTTGCTGTACTTATAGCTATACTTACGCCAGATGGAGTTTCTCTTTCAGCGCATCCTGAAGGACGCCGGAAAAGTTGCTATCTGCCGATTCGGCGGCATCGTTGAGCCAGCCGGGAATGGAAAGGGGCTTCTTTACGGGTCTGTACCGCTTTTCGTACTCTTCCATATGATGAAGCCGATCGAACAGCAAACTTAAAATTTGCAACCAGAAAATCCAAAAATTTCTTTATACCACGTTAAATTTCGAGTTTTTCTTTGGATGGATCTCCAGCGAAAACTACGCCATACGCCAATTTTACTCCAAGCGATGTATGATTTTGTGCAGAGCAAAAAGAGCGTTGTTCTAGTTTTGGTATAAGAATCGGGCGTGTGGTGGATGGGTGTAGACCTGCAAAGGGCTGCATCAAAAAGCGGATTTATGAATCTGCAAACGGACAGCCGGAACTTTCCCCGCAAAAGAAGCAACCGTGAAGAATATGGAGGTTTCTGCACTTCCATCACAAAAAGACAGCTTCCTGTCACAAAACCACTTTGGGAAAAGCAACTGCCCATGATAGAATAATAGCAATACAATAATAAGGAGTTTTCTTTATGGCAGCTACTTCTCAAAAGCGCTCCGGCACCACCGACCTTACGGTGGGCAAGCCGCTGTTCCAGATCTTGCGGTTTGCTTTGCCGCTGGTGCTGGGCACCTTATTTCAGCAGCTGTACAGCTTTGCGGATACCGTCATCGTAGGGCGGTGTCTGGGTACCGATGCACTGGGCGCAGTGGGCACCACCTACTCCCTCAATTTTCTCATTCTGGGCTTTGTGCAGGGAGCCTGTGTGGGCTTTGGTATCCCGGCAGCAGAGACCTTTGGTGCAAAGGATAAGGACGGACTGCAAAAATACCTGCTGAATGGTACGCTGCTCTGTCTGGTGCTGAGCGTGGTGTTCACCGTGCTTACCACCCTGATGGCGGGGCCGTTGCTCCGGCTCATCCATACGCCGGAGGAGCTGTACGCCGATGCCGTGCTCTACATCCGGCTCATTTTTCTGGGCATCCCGGCTACGGTGCTGTATAATTACGCTTCCAGCGTGCTGCGGGCACTGGGGGATTCCCGGCACCCGTTTTATTTCCTGCTGGTCGCCAGCGTGGTAAACATTCTGCTGGACTACCTCTTCATCGTGCCGCTGGGCATGGGGGTGGACGGCGCCGCTGTTGCCACCGTGCTCAGCCAGCTGCTCAGCGGCGGACTGTGCGCTTACTGGTTCTTTGCCCGCACGGCAAAGCAGGAGGCGCTTTCCTTCCGGCAGCCGCACACCCTGCTTTCCGCAGGGCACTGCAAACGGCTGGCCTACATCGGCCTTCCCATGGGGTTTGAGTATTCCGTCTCGGCCATCGGCGCAGTCATCATGCAGGACGCCATCAACCTGCTGGGCAGCACCGCTGTGGCAGCCCAGACCGCCGGTGAAAAGATCCGCCAGATGTTCACCCTGCCCATGGAGAGCGTGGGTATGGCCATGGCTACCTATGTGGGGCAGAACCACGGCGCACACCGCACCGACCGCATCCGGCAGGGCATCAAGGACGGCTGCCTGGTGCAGCTGCTCTACTGCGCTGTGGCATGGGGCGTGATCTTTTTCATCAAGCCTTACGCTGTGGAGCTGGTGCTGGGCGATGCCGACCCCGCCGTCGCAGCGGGTGCCATCCAGTACCTCAGCGTCATGAGTATGCTGTTCTGCTTCCACGGCCTGCTGATGATCTTCCGCAACACCTTACAGGGACTTGGTTACAGCGTGCTGGCCATTGTTTCCGGCGTGGGCGAGTTGATCGGCCGCAGCCTTGGCGGCGTGCTGGCGGTAAAGACCAGCCTTGGCTATCTGGGCATCTGTCTTTCCAACCCCTTTGCATGGGCGTTGGCAATGTTCTACTGCCTGTTCATGGTCTGCCGCATCCTGCGGCGGGAGAAACAGACAGAAACCTGAACCTTATAAAAAACACGAAGACCCGTGGAGGATAGCCCCACGGGTCTTCGTGTTTCTGAACAAGAATTATAGAAGGAAGAGAATGGCTTATTTAGTCCTCTGCCATACCGATGAGGTCGAACTTTTCGGTGGAGATGGTCACCGTGAAGTCCTTCTTGGCAGGCTTTGCGAACTTGACCCAGATGGTGCGGTCGGACAGGTTATAGTACCAGCCGGACTCTGCGGCCTCCCAGCCGTCGCGGACGATGTACTGGGGAAGCTGCTGCCCATCCACGCTGGCCCAGAGCGCACCCTTTTTCTTGCTGACCAGCTTCAGGGTCATGCGCTCCACGGGGGATTCGTAGCTGCCCTCGGTGGCAAAGCGGATGTCGGTGCGGTCGCCGGCCTTGACGGTGATGGTGGTCTTGGCGTAAACACCGTTTTTGTAGTCCTCGGTGTGGCCGTCATCATCGTACAGCACAAAGCTGGTATCGGTCTCGGCAGCGACCAGCAGGTCGATTTGGCGCATGGTGTCCTTGAGGATGTGCTTGACGTCCTCGGTGGTCACCACAACGGCAGAGCCGCGCAGGAACATGGGGATGCTTGCCAGCGTGACCGGGACCTCGATGGTCTGGCCGCCCTTGTATGCGCGCAGGTCATCGTTCATATCGTACCAGGTGCAGCCTGCGGGCAGGTAGATGGTGCGGGTAGTTGCGCCCTTTTCCACCACGTTCGCCACCAGAATACTCTTGCCGAACATAAAGGTCAGGTTCTTGTCGGTGTAGCACTTGGGGTCGTCCGGGAACTCCAGGAACAGCGGACGCCATGCCGGCATACCGTTCTGGTTGGACTCGTACATCAGGGAGTACAACGTGGGCAGCAGACGGTAGCGCAGCTGGTAGGCTGCACGGATGTAGGGCAGGTTCTCCTCGTACATCCACGGCTGGGTAACGGTGTTATCGTTGTTGGCGGAGTTCAGGCAGAAGCGCGGCTGGAAGATGCCGTTCTGCAGCCAGCGGAGCAGCAGCTCTGCTTCGGGTGCGGGGCCAGCAAAGCCGCCGATATCGCAGCCCATGTTGGAGCAGCCGGACAGACCCATGCCCAGAATGGTGGCAATGTTGAACTTGACGGTGCGCCAGTCGGTCAGGTTATCGCCGCCCCATACCTGCGCGTAGCGCTGGATACCGGCGTAGCCTGCACGGTTGATGATGTAGGGGCGCTCGCCGGGGTACACATCTGCCAGCGCCTGCTTGGCGGTGTAGGCCATCAGGTTGGAGTGCAGGATCTTCAGCTCTGCCATGGTGCCCTTTTTGCCCTCAAAGTCGCACTGAGCGTCCCGGTCCTCCACGCCGTCCATCTCGCAGTTGTCGTTCCAGACGGTCTTGGTGCCCTTTTTGAGGATGTTCTCCTCCAGCAGCTGTTTCCAGGTGTTGCGGCCGCGCGGGCCGGTGAAGTCGAAGAAGCGTCCCTCGCCGCCCCACCAGCGGCCATAGTACGGTGCCTTGCCGTCCGGGGTCTTGATAAAGACATCGTTCTTTTCAAACAGGTCGATGTAGGGGTGGTGCTTCAGGATGCCGGGCTTCAGGTTGGGGATCACGTTGATACCCCGGGCGTTCATGTTCTCAAAGAACTTTTCCGGCTCCGGGAAACGCTTATAGTTCCAGTTGAACACATAGCGCAGTTTGTCCTTTTCGCCGCTGGAATAGCCGGAGGCCAGCCAGAAGTTGTCGATGAGGATGCCCTCTTTTTCGTGCTTGTCGATGACCTTGTAGATCTCCTCGTCGCAGTTCTTTTCCAGCTCGGCGTAGTACATGGTGGAAGCGCAGTATCCCAGAGACTGCTTGGTGGGCAGGGCGCTGCGGCCGGTCAGCAGGGTGTACTCGTTCAGGATCTCGGGCAGGGTCTCACCGGCCAGCAGGAACAGGTCGATGTCGCCGCCATCGGTCTGGTAGTAGCAGTAGCGCTCCCAGTAGCCGGACAGCTCCTCGCCAAGGTCGAACACGCAGTCGTAGGAGTTGTGGTAGAACAGGCCGACAGGGCGCAGGTCGTGCTCATTCACCCGGATGTAGAAGGGAATGTGCTTGTACATCGGGTCGCCGGTCTCGGGGTCGTGGCCGATGGCATCCTTGGGGGACATCCGCAGGCGGCGGCCCTTTTTATCCAGATGACCGGTCTTTTCGCCAAAGCCGTAGAAGTGGTCATAGTCCCGATCCACCTTGGAGAAGTGGCTCAGACGGCCGATCTGATCCTTCTCAAAGGCGCGCTCCCGCAGATCCTGATAGATCAGCTTGCCGGACTTATCGAACAACTCAAAGTGGAAGGGCTTTTTGAACAGCTTCAAAGTCAGGTGCGCAGTCTCAAAGGTCAGAGCCTTATCGTCCTCGGCGCAGGGGACATCCAGTGCGGTGATGCGGGTGCGCTCGTCCTTGAGCAGGGTATCCATCCGATCCTCCCACGCGGTGGTCACCAGCGTGTAGGACTCTTCCTCCATGGGGGTGCCCTTATCGAAGTGTACCCGGATGCGGATGATATCGTCTGTCATGAAAACCAGCTTCACATCGGCGGCATCGCCGTGGATGAGGTAGCCGTTTTCAGTCTTTTCAAAGGATTCAAAACTACGCAGCAGCATAAGAGGTTCCTCCGTACAGTGTTACATACCGATCAGGTCGAACTGCTCGAACGAAACGGTCAGCTCGTGATCCTTGGCGGGGTTTGCGTACTTGACCTCGACAGCCTTTTTGCTCTGGCTGTAATACCAGCCCTCGGCAGCGGCGTCGAACTTGCGGCGGTTGAGGAAGTGCTCGATCTTGCGGCCATCCAGCGTGACCCAGAAGGGGCTCTTTTCCTTGGCGATCATCTCCACCTTGATGGTCTCAACGGTGTCCTTGTAGCTGCCCTCGGAGGCAAAGTTCATGGTCACCCGCTCGCCTGCGGTGGTGGTGATGGTGGTCTTGCGGTACACGCCGCTCTTGAAATCGTTGGTGATGCCGTCGTCATCGTACAGGGTCGTGGTGGTGGTGCCCTTGGGTGCCACGATGAGGTGCAGGGCGGTGGTGTGGTCGCCCTCCATGGTCATCAGCTGGTTGTCTGCCATGGCGATGACTGCGCCCTCGCGGACGAACATGGGGATGGTAGCCATGGTGACCGGCACCTCGATGGTTTGGCCGCCCTCGTAGCAGCGGAACTTATCGTTCCAGTCGTACCACTTGCAGCCTGCGGGCAGGTAGACGGTGCGGGTCTTGGCACCCTCTTCCAGAACGTTGGCCACCAGAATATCCCGGCCGAACAGGAACTCGAAGCTTTCTTCCCAGACCTTGGGGTCGTTCTGGAAGTCGTAGACCAGAGCACGCATGATGGGCGCACCGGTCTGGCTGGCCTCGTACTCGGCGCTGTAAAGATAAGGGGTAAAGCGGTAACGCAGCAGGATGGCGTCCCGGATGGTATCCGCAGACTCCCGGAACATCCACGGCTCGGTGACGGTGTTATCGTTGGAGGCGGAGTGGATGGAGAAGCGAGCCTGGAAGATGCCGTTCTGCACCCAGCGCACGAACAGTTCCTCGGTGGGTGCGGGGCCGGCAAAGCCGCCGATGTCCGCGCCCTCGTTGGGCTGGCCGGACAGACCCATGCCGGTGATGATGGGAATATTGTACTTCAGGCTCTTCCAGCTGGTGTAGTTGTCGCCGCACCAGGTCTGGGCGTAGCGCTGGATACCGGCGCTGCCGCTGCGGCAGACCATGTAGGGGCGTGCCTTGGCGTTGTGTTCCACCACGGCATCGGCACCCACCTTGCACATCAGGGTGCTCATAAGGGGCTTCAGCTGGCCGATGGTGCCGCCCTTGCCGTCAAAATCGCAGGTGCAGTCCTTGTCCATCAGGCTGTCGTACTCGCAGTTGTCGTTCCAGACGGAATCGGTTCCCACGGCGATGATGGACTCGGTGAGGTACTTTTTCCAAGCTGCGCGGCCCTCGGGCTTGGTGAAGTCCCAGAATGCGCCGTCGCCGCCCCACCATTTGCCGACACCGTAGGTCTCGGGGTTCTTGCTGTCCTTCACAAAGACGCCGTCCTGCTCAAACTCGTCAAAGCGGGGGTGGCACAGCAGGATGCCGGGCTTGACGTTGGGCACGTTCTGGGCGTGCTTTTCGTTCATGGCGTGGAAGTAGGCGCTGGGGTCCTTGAAGCGCTCGGTATTCCATGTAAAGACGCAGCGCTTGTTGTTCTGGCTGGTATAGCCGCTGGACAGGTGGAAGCCGTCAATGGGGAAGCCCTCTTCCTTGATGGTGTCGATAAAGCCCAGCACAGCGTCATCGCTGTCCTTTTCCAGCTCGGGGTAGTACATGCTGGAGCCCTGATAGCCCAGCGCACGCTTGGGCAGCAGTGCCGGACGGCCGGTCAACAGGGTGTAGTTGTCCACGATGCGGGCAATGGTGTCGCCGCCGATCAGGAAGCAGTCCAGATCGCCGCCGTCTGCCTGAAAATAGGTGTAGCGGGGCCAGTAGTTGCTCTTTTCGCAGCCCATGTTGAACACGGACTCGTAGAAGTTGTGGTAGAACACGCCCACAGCCTTGTGGGTGTCACGGTCCAGACGGATGTAGAAGGGGATGTGCTTGTAGAGGGTATCCATCTTCTCGGCATCATAGCCCATGGCATCGGTGGCGCGCTCCCGCTGGAAGGTCTTGTTCTTATCCAGCAGGCCGGTCTTTTCACCAAAGCCGTAGAAGCAGTCGTCCTCCTTCATCCGGCTGTAAGCCACCACGCGGTTGTTGGAATCCTTGACGAAGGGGTTGCCGGGCAGGGTGCTGTACAGCTCGGAGCCATCGGCAGCCAGCAGCTTGAAGTTGATGGGGTCTTTGTCCACCACCAGCGTTACCTTGCCGGTGGCAAAGGTGAGGGTGCTGTCGTCCTCGGTGAGCTCGGCGGCAAAGGGCACCACACGGGTGCGCTCACCCTTGAACAGTTCGTCCATCCGATCCTCCCATGCGGTGGTCATCAGGACGTAGGACTCCTCTGCCAGCTCATGGTCAAAGCTTGCGCGGACACGGACGATCTCATCGGTCACAAAGCAGACCTTGATATCAGCGTTATCGGTATGCAGCAGGAAAGCGCCGTCCTTGCGCTCCATGCTGGTAAAACGGGAGCAGATCTCCATGGTTTTTACTCCTCTCAGTTGATTTTTGATAAAAAGTGCCCCCATTCCCCCTCAGATGCCGGATATCTTCAGAGAAATGGGGGCAACGTTTTCGTTGCTTTACCCGGAACAGTCAGGGCTTAGAACGTCCAGCCAAGGCTGGGCACCAGACCGCACAGGTACGGGACACACAGCGAGATGGCCGGGATGAAGGTGACCAGGAACAGTGCCACGACCATGGCGGCGAACAGCGGCACAATGTACTTGGTAACGCCTTCGATCTTGACCTTGCCGACACCGCAGCCCACGAACAGGCAGGAACCGACCGGCGGGGTGACCGAGCCGATGCCCAGGTTCATGATGAGCATGATGCCGAACTGCACATCGCTCATGCCGATGCTGCGGGTGATGGGCAGGAAGATGGGGGTGAAGATCAGAACCGCCGGGGTCAGATCGAGGAACATACCCATGACCAGCAGGAACACGTTCATGACCAGCAGGATGACGTAGCGGTTGCTGGAAATGCTCATCAACGCATTGCTGATAGCGGCAGGGATGCCGGAGTAGCTCATGACGTAGGACATGATGGAGGAAGCGGCGATCAGGAACAGGATGGTAGCGCTGCTCTCCATGGTGTCTGCCAGCAGATTGTAGAAACTCTTGAAGGTCATCTCCTTATACAGGATGGACAGCAGGCCGCAGTACAGGCAAAGCACCACACCGGCCTCCGTAGCGGTGAAGAAGCCTGCCAGAATGCCGCCCATGACAATGATGACGGCCAGCAGAGAGGGCACTGCATCAATGATGATCTTGACGGCGGGGTCGGGGTCCTTGACGTCGGAGGCCTTATAGCCCTTCTTGACGGCGATGAACACAGCCAGACCAGCCACGCACAGACCCATCAGGATGCCGGGCAGGTAGCCGCCCATGAACAGAGCAGCCACAGAAACGCCGCCGGCGGTGATGGAGTAAAGGATCAGCGGACCGGACGGGGGGATCAGGATGCCGGTGGGGGCAGAGCAGATGTTGACGGCTGCGGAGTAGTTGGGGTCGTAGCCCTCATCCAGCTCCAGCGGTGCCATGATGGAACCCATGGCAGAGGTAGCTGCCACGGAGGAACCGGAAACAGCACCGAAGAACATATTAGCCAGAACGTTGGTGGCAGCCAGATAGCCGGGCATCTTGCCCACAGCCAGACGTGCCAGACGGACAAGGCGCTTTGCAATGCCGCCCTTGTTCATGATGTTGCCGCCCAGAGAGAAGAAGGGCAGCGCCAGCAGAGAGAAGGAGTCAATGCCCGAGAAGCAGCGCTGTGCGGCGGTCAGGGCAAAAATTGCGGGATCCATGCTGAACAGTGCCGTGAAGATGGATGCAATGCCAATGCCTGCCGAGATGGGCACACCGGCCAGCAGCATGACAAAGAAGGAACCGAACAGCAGTAACGTAGCCTGTGCAACCATTATGCGTTTTCTCCTTTCTTTTCTTTACGCTCCGCGAAGATCTGCACATACTTCAGCGCGCGAGCCAGAATGATGAACACGCCGGAGATCGGCAGGATGGAATACAGGAACTTGAAGGGGATGCGCATGACCGAGGAAACGTTGGTGGCGTTTGCAGTCAGCTTCCAGCCGCCGTAAACAAAGACGTAGCCCACAAAGAACACGATAGCGGCCTCAATGAACACGCTGAGCACAACATTGAACGCACCCTTTGCGCGGCCCTTGACCAGATCCAGTGCCAGATGCTTATCCTTGTAGAAGCAGTAGGCGGAACCGATCATGGAAGCCCAGATCAGGACGTAGCGCAGAAACTCGTCCGTCATAGTGGAGGGGTTGCGCAGGATCCAGCGGGTAAAGATCTGCCAGGTGCCGCCTGCCAGCAGGGCGAACATTGCCACTGCCATCAGGAAGCGCATGACATTATCCAGAATTTTATCCAGTTTTTTCACAAGATCATCTCCTTGAACTCATTCCCTCCCGCGCAGCTGCGGGCAGCACCGTGCGCTGCCCGCAGCCTGGGAGGCAAGGCAATACCGCATCATTCTAAGTGCCGATACGGCGAGCGAGGTGCGGCAGATGCTAAGCCAAAAGCGCAGATAATCCTTTGTGTATTATCGAGCATTTTGGCAACGCAGATGCCGTGTCGCAGCCGCTGGAACGGTGCTTAAGCCGTCAGGCGGGAATTGTGCGGTGTTGCCGGAAGAATGGAAAGCAATGCGTTGGCGTTTAGGCCATTGCGCGGATCTCTTCCACGACCGCATAGGTGGTGGGGTTAGAGGTCTTGAGGTTCTCGTAGATGGGCTGCACAGCGGCCTGGAATGCGGCGATGTCCACATCCTTGACCAGCTCGACGCCGTTCTGGTTCACAGCCTTGTCCAGCACCTCGTCCTCGAACTTCTTCCAGGCGTCCTTGTACTCCTCGGTAGCGGTCTTGGCGCACTCGGACACGATGGACTTCTGCTCGTCGGAGAACTTGTTCCACACACTGGAAGCGATGACCACCATATCGGGGATGCGGGTGTGCTCGTCGAAGCAGTAGTACTGGGTCACGTCGCCGTGGTCACGCAGTGCGGTGACGTTGTTCTCGGCACCATCGATGACGCCCTGCTGCATACCGGTGTAGATATCACTGTAACCCATAACGGTAGCAGAGCCGCCCAGGCAGTTCATCATGTCGATAGCCATCTGGCTATCCATGGTGCGGATCTTCAAACCCTTCAGGTCAGCCGGGGTGCGGATGGCGGTAGCCTTGGTGTAGAAGGAGCGTGCGCCGGAATCCAGCCAGGTCAGACCGCGGAAGCCCTGATCGTCGGTGGACTCAAAGACTGCCTTTGCAGAGTCGCTATCCATGTAGCTGTAGTAGTGTGCCTGATCGTTGAACACATAAGGCACGGAGAAGGCGTTGTACTTCTCACTGAAGTTGCCCAGAGTGGAAGCGGAAACCTTTGCCATATCCAGTGCGCCTGCCTGGACCTGGGAGATCATGTCAGCCTCGCTGCCCAGCGTGCCGTTGGGGATGATCTGGATGTTGACGCTGCCGCCGGTCTTTTCCTTGACCTGCTCTGCAAAGCTGGTCAGCTGGATGTGCACAGCGTGATCCTCGGCCAGATTGTGGCCCAGCTTCAGGTTGAAGCTGCCGCCGGTGGCAGCAGCTGCGCCGGAACCGGCAGTGCTGCCGGAGGAACCGCCGCAAGCGGTGAGCAGGGCAGATGCACCAGCAATTGCCATGGCCTGTACGAACTGTCTGCGAGTGATTTTCATAGTGTTTTTCCTTCCTTATCTTGTTTTTATCGTGTCCAACGATCACAGCTGGTCGGCTGTGAAACAACAAAAAATGCGGTGCAGCGCTCAGGACGCACTGCGCTGAAAGCGGTCCTTTCCCATCTGGATCAGGTCTTTCAGGTTAAGCCCCCACAGGCTCTTGGAGCGCTGCCAGTTCTTGCCGGTCTCCTTGGCAAGCACCTTTGCGAACCGCTCCGGGTTTGCCGGCAGCAGTCTGCCCTTGGGGATCATCACGGCCATCTGACGGCTCTGGAAAATGTAGAAATACTGGTCATCCTCCACCAGCCGGTCGATCTTTGCAAAGGGGATGTGAGCACCGTTTTCCACGTCCACGCCGCCATCGTTGACCCGGCAGCTCACGGTAGTTTCCGCACCGCCCCGCTGCATGATGACGCCCTCTGCCGCCACCCGGCTCAAAAAGTCCGGCATGGCGAACATGGCACAGCCCACCAGCAGGCAGAGTACCTTGACAACGGTAGGAATGGCAGTGAACAGAGCTGCCATCACCAACACAAAGGCTGCTGCAAGCCACAGCAGGTGCCGCAGCCCCTCGTAGGTGTAGAACTCTGTGCGGAACATCCGGCGGATGGTCTCATCGTTAAAGACCACTTTGGCTTCAAAATGATTCTTTGAGGTCTGCATGGACAGGCTCCTTTCAGACGGTCACGAAATGCGACCAACATTTTTGTCGATAAGCACAAAAGCATCGCAACATTTTTGTGTATTTGGTCAATCTCGTCTTCTTTCACCCTTATCATACTAAAAAATATATGGATTTTCCGCAGATTTTGTGATTTAAATATTGCAAAATGTGATATGTGCTGATATACTGGGCCAAAAAACAACGTAAAGGCACGATTCTGATTTTTTTAACAAGGAGCAAGCGCGGCTATGGGCATGGAACAGGTCACACATTATATAGATAATGTCCTTACGGAAGCGCAGGCGCGGATGGGGCTGAGCAACACCCGGCTTCTGGTCACATGGTACACGAACCGGGAAAACAAGCAGTCTGTGGTGCACTCCCACCCGTATCACGAGTTGGTGATCCCCATCGGCGGCAGCACGGTGCGCTACTCGGTGGACGGCAGCGTATATCTGGTCCATGTGGGGGAGCTAGTCTACTTTCCCTCTCAGGTCTACCACTCCGGCAACTTCAATATCGACGATGACCAGTCGGATCGTCTGGTCATCCAGATCGACGATGCCCTCTGGCAGGCCACCCGTCGCCGCGTGAACCTGAAAAACGCAGATTGGATGCACGAGCTCACCGTGCTGGACAGCGAGGCCTGCCGCAAGTGGGACTTCAAGGGGCTTTTCATCCGCATGGCGCAAAGTCAGGAACTATCAGACTCCATCCGGGATATCGTTTTTGAGGCGCAGGTCGCTGAGATGATGCTGCTCATCACGCAGGCCACCGGCAGCGGACAGACCACTGCCCCCAGCAGCACCAGTGTACTGGTCGCACGCGCGGTGGCCTACCTGCAGGCGCATTATCAGGACCCGACCCTTACCACCGCACAGCTGGCGCAGGAACTTTACGCCAGCCGGGAGCACCTTTCCCGCGCGTTCAAGGAGTGCACCATGGAGAGCATCCACAACTACCTGACCTATCTGCGGATGCAGCATTGCCGCAAGGCGCTGGAGGAGGGCGTTTCCGTCCTGAACGCCTGCACCGAGAGCGGCTTCCCGGATTACAGCAGCTTCCTGAAAACCTTCCGCCGCCTGTACGACATCACTCCCGCCGAATACCGTGCACAGAACCGGACAGCGGTGCGTTAACAATCGTTTCATGAGGTCCAGCCCTTTCTCTTTTTGCCAAAGTATTCAGCGTGTTTTCTTGCAAACTGCCAAAATCAGCACATTCTCAAAAGTTCGCATTTGCGAAGCGCAGCACAGCAATGAAAGCTCCAGTGGAGCTTTTAAGCGGCTGACTGGCGCCTGTGCAGCCAACCTGGACGCCTGCTTCATGACCTACCTTTTGTGCGCCGTGCGCCGCAAGGAAAAATTTGCCGGGTGCGTATTTCTGCCCTTTGCACCTCTGATGTAAGGAGAAAAAAATGATAAAAATTTTATTTATCTGCCACGGCAATATCTGCCGCAGCCCGATGGCGGAGTTTGTGATGAAGGACCTAGCAGAGCGGGCCGGGGTGGCAGAGCAGTTCGAGATCGCCTCGGCGGCCACCAGCACCGAGGAGATCGGCAACCCGGTATATCCCCCCGCCCGGGCGATGCTGGCACGGCACGGCATCGACTGCAGCGGCAAGACCGCCCGGCAGATGACCCGGCAGGACTACGACCGCTATGACCATCTGATAGCGATGGACCAGAGCAACCTGCGCAATCTGCGGCCGTTCGTCGGGGCTGACCCGCAGCACAAGGTATCCCTGCTGCTGGACTACACCGACCACCCCGGCAGCGTGGCCGATCCCTGGTACACCGGGGATTTTGAGGCCACCTGGCGGGATGTGCTGGACGGATGCACCGGTCTGCTGGACCGCCTGCGGAAAGAGGGGCCGGAGCTGTAAGTTCCTCCTTGCATTTTCCGCTCAAATGGGCTATGCTATAAACACAACCAAATCACAGATCTTCGGGGCAGGGTGAGATTCCCTATTGGCGGTATAGTCCGCGAGCGCAGCAATGCGCAGGATCCGGTGCAACTCCGGGACCAACCGTATAGTCGGGATGGAAGAAGATGCAAAGCACCCCCTGTTGGCTGCTTTTTATCCGGTATTGCGCCTGCGAAGAGTTTCTTCGCAGGCTTTTTTATTGCAGAAAAAAGGAGCGTTCTTTATGCAGACAAACACCCGCAAGCTGACACGGATCGCGATGCTCAGCGCCATTGCCTATGTAGTGATGCTGGTGGCCCGGTTCCCGGTGGTCATGTTCCTGAAATACGAGCCCAAAGACGTTGTTATTACGTTGGGCGGTCTGCTCTGGGGGCCTATGACCTCGGTAGCCGTATCGGTGATCGTATCCTTTCTGGAGATGTTCTCGGTCAGCGAGACCGGCATCCTGGGCTGTGTCATGAACATCGTGTCCTCCTGTTCCTTTGCCTGCACCGCAGCGCTGGTGTACAAAAAGCACCGCAGCCTGAAAGGTGCGCTGGCAGGACTGGCTTTGGGCAGCGCGGTCATGGTGGCGCTGATGATGCTGTGGAACTACCTGATCACCCCGCTTTACATGGGCTACCCCCGGGAGGCGGTGGTGCAGCTGCTGCTCCCCGCCTTCCTGCCCTTCAACCTGCTGAAAGCCGGTCTGAATACGGGGATCACCTTCTTCCTCTACAAGCCGGTGTCCGATGCTCTGCGCAAGAGCGGCCTGCTGGAGCGCCCCGGCCACACCGCCGCCAAGAGCCGCCCCACGGGGCTGTACCTGTTCTTCGGCTTTCTGCTGGTCAGCTGCCTGCTGCTGGTGCTGGTGATGAACGGCGTGATCTGACCCTTTGCATTTTTGCAGAAACCTGTGCATAAAAATCGACCCCCGGAATGGTATCCAACACCCTTCCGGGGGTATTTTTTTGCTGTCTGCTGCCGCCTTGTCCCCTTTGCGGGGGCCGTCTGCGCCCCCCGGATTTTTGTAAAAACCGACAAAAATCCATTCAGCGTCTTGTTGCACTCACCAATTTATTGATATATTACCAAAAACATCTTGTCAAATCCAAAATCCACGCTAGACTAGTATCCAACAATGTGCAGTTTGCAAGGGTAAAGGCGCCTGCCCCGCTGCTGCCAAAAAAAAGGAGAAACATCATGAGTCTGAACGCAAAGCACACGCACCCGGTGCGGCGCATGCTGGCCTCTGTGCTGGCGGGAGCTATGCTCCTGGCCAACCTGCCCGCAGCAGCCTTTGCCGCCGGGACCACAGCGGACAGCGACTGGAAGTTTGCCGCTTTCGGCACCTCCTCCTCTGCCGCAGCCAACACTTTGGGCGAAGGGTCGTCCATTTCCGGCACCGTCAAGCTGAATGCCTGCACCGTCAAGCCGGACGGCAGCATCGACAAAAAAGGCGGCAAATTTGTGGCAGACGCCCCTGCGGACGGCCTGTCCTTCTACTACACCGAGTTTGACCCCACCAAGGAGAATTTCTCGCTCCTGGCGGACGTCACGCTGGACTACATCAACCCCACCCCGGACGGACAGGAGGGCTTTGCCCTGATGGTGCGGGACACCCTCAGCGGCTCCGGCAGCTACTTCTCCAACCAGTTCTCGGTCACCGGCACCATGCTGCCCCTGGACGGAAGCCGCATCAAGGACGGCTTGGGTGCGCGCGGCTACACCGGCATCGTCTCCAACGAGTCTGCGGCTTCCAACGACGTGAAGGCCACCCTGATGGCTTTCAGCGCAGAGCCTCTCCGCCAGGGCGATGTATACCGCCTGCAGCTGGAAAAGGCCGATAACCGCTACACCGCCACCCAATACGAGATCCTGCCCGACGGCTCCACCGGCAAGGTGGTGGGCAGCTCCAGCCTGTATATCCCGGCTAAGGACCCCAGCGCCGTCAGCGTGGGCAAATATGCAGAGCTTGCAGACCCCATGACCGTGCAGGAAGCCAACAAAGCCTATGTAGGCTTTGCAGCGGCCCGCGGCGTACAGGTCACCTTCTCCAACATCCAGTACAAGACCAGCGCCTGGTCTGCCGATGGCTGGACCTTGCAGCCCACCCACTACATCGACCCCAGCTACCGCATCACCAGCCCTTCCACCTGTGCGGAGGAGGAGTACACCCTGGTGTTCCAGACCAATGCGGACGGCAAGGCTTCGGTCTACGCCAACGGCCAGCTGCTGGAAAAAGACCTGCCCATCCAGGCGGGGCAGACCCTGTCCAAGCCCTACCCCATCCAGCAGGACACCACGTTCCAGGTCAAGTTCACCCCGGCAGCGGACTTTGCTTTCTCCGCCTTTGAAAAGCTCAGCGACTACGGCACCAAGACCGTGGAAAAGGCGGTAAGCCTGCGCACCCTGGGCGAGAACGGCGTGATCCATGTTTCCCCTGCCGGCACTGCCCAGAACAACGGCACCGCCGCCGCCCCCACGGACCTGGCCACTGCGCTGGCCTACGCCTCGGCGGGGCAGACCGTTCTGCTGGAGAGCGGGGTCTATCCCCTGTCCAGTGATCTGGTGATCCAGCGGGGCCGCAACGGCCGGGCAGATGCCCCCATCACTGTGACCACCGCCGACGGCGGCTACGCCACCCTGGACTTTGGCGGCGTGGCCCGCGGCTTTACTGCCTGGGGCGACTGGTGGAACTTCAGCAAGCTGAACGTCACCAACTCTGCCGACGGCAGCAAGGGCATGCAGCTCTCCGGCAACCACTGCGTGCTGGAGCAGATGAACTTCTACAACAACGGCAACTCCGGCCTGCAGGTCTCCGGCTCCTCTGCCGATGATAAGAGCCTGTGGCCCAGCTATAACACCATCCGCAACTGCACCTCCATGAACAACGCAGACCGCGCTATGGAGGACGCCGACGGCTTTGCCGCCAAGATCACCACCGGCGAGGGCAACGTGTTTGACGGCTGCATTGCCGCCTACAACGCCGACGACGGCTGGGACCTGTTTGCCAAGGCTGCCATCGGCACCATCGGCGCAGTGACCATCCAGAACAGCGTCGCCTACAAAAACGGCTATCTGCTGCTGGAGGCCGAGCCGGTCAAGAAGCAGCCGCTGAAGTTTGCTGCTGCCCAATACGACGAAAACGGAAACCTGCACTTTGACCCCGCTGCCCTGACGGTGGAAGCAGGCAACGGCAACGGCTTCAAGATGGGCGGCACCAACCTGCCCGGCGGCCACAAGCTGCTGAACTCCATCTCCTACGACAACGCCGCCAAGGGCATCGACTCCAACTCCTGCCCGGATATCCAGGTCTACAACTCCACCTCCTACAACAACGGCGGCTACAACGTGGCCCTGTACACCGGCAGCAAGTCTGCCGTGACCGGCTTCAAGGCCGAAGGGGTGCTGTCCTTCCGCAGCGGCGAGGGCAATGGCGAACAGCTGGACCTGCAGGGCCAGAACAGCACCGCCGTCTATGGCGACAGCAACTTCTATTGGGACCCTGAGACCGGCACCAGCCACAACACTTCGTCCAACCAGCGCAGCATCCGTGCCAGCTGGTTTGAGAGTCTGGACACCTCGGTGGCGCCTGCCCGCCGGGCAGACGGCAGCATCGACATGCACGGCCTGCTGCTGCTCAACGCACGGGGCCGCCGCGCCATGAACGCCGGTGCGCGGGGCGCTGCCTGGGGCCAGCCGGAGGCTGAAAAGGCCACCTTCTGGGTGGTAGGCGACTCCACGGTATCCGCCTTTAACGACAGCTACTACCTGCCCCGTGTGGGCTATGGCGAGGAGCTGGACAACTACTTCAACGCCAACGTCTACAACCTGGCTGTGTCCGGCGCTTCCAGCAAGGATTTTGCCTCCATGGACAGCTACCAGGTGCTGCTGAACGGCTCCAAGGATGTGCCTGCTCTGGGCGATGCCGAGGGCGCAAAGTTCCTTTTCATCGGCTTTGGCCACAATGACGAAAAGACCGAGGATGCCCGCTATACCGACCCCAACGGGGATTACAAGACCGAGGGTTCCTTTGCCCACAGCCTGTACACCCGCTATATCCAGCCCGCTTTGGAGCGGGGCGTTACCCCTGTGGTCTGCACCCCCATGGTGCGGCTGACCAACGACAACACCGCTGAGAGCTACGAGGGCGCCTCCGGCCATGTGACCGCAGACACCACCATCGGCCAGCGCACCTTTGCAGGCGGCGATTACGCCCAGGCCATCCGGGATATGTGCCAGGAACTGAGCCTGATCTGCGTGGACCTGACCGACGCCACCCTGCACGAGAACCTGACCCAGGGCCGCAACGCCCAGTGGATGCACTCCTTTACCGGCGCCAAGCTGACCCCGGACGGCCAGCTGACCGCCACCGGCCTGGACCAGACCCACACCAACCGCTTTGGTGCAAAGGTCAACGCCTGGCTGATCTCCCGCCTGACCAAGGACACCCCCCTGGGCGCTTTCAGCAAGGGCGAGGCAAAGCCCCGCTACAAGACCTATTTTGCGGACGCTGTAAACCCGGACTACGAGCCGTCCAGCTACAAAGCCCCCACCGAGACCAGCACCCTGTGGCCCGCCCTGACCACCGCCAACGGCACCGTATTCAACGGCACGGTGTTCGGCAATGTGGGCGGACAGGATAAGATCACCGGCGGCGACTTTGCCGCTGCGGTGGACGGCCAGCAGGTGCGGATGCAGATCAAGAACAACCGCGGCAAGATCGCCTCTACCGTGGACGGACTGATGATGTACTATGTACAGCTGCCCGCAGGCACCAACTTTACCCTGACCGCAAAGGCCACGGTGAACAGCCTGGCCAAAAACAACCAGGTCTCCTTTGGTCTGATGGCCCGGGACGACCTGTACCTGGATACCAGCATCTCGGACCCCATTGGCGACTATGTGGCCGTGGGCACCCGCAACCAGGGCGCTGTAAACTGCTTTGGCCGCAAGAGCGGGGCGCTGTACGACGGCCCCGACGCTGCTGTGACCTACGGCGCAGGCGATACCGTAGAGCTGACCCTGACCGGCACTGCGGACGGCTATACCCTGCGCTATGGCGACAACGAGGTCGTTTCGGCCGGGTTTGACTATCCCCTGACCGCCAACGACCCGGACTACATCTATGTAGGCTTCTACGCAGCCCGCAATGCGGACATCACCTTCAGCGATGTGCAGCTGACCACCACCGGCAGCAGCAGCCCTGCCGGCGGCAGCGCCGCCCAGGGCAGCAGCCTGGACAAGCTGCGCCAGCTGCCCGCCGCCCTCTCGGACGCTGTGGAGAACTGGTACTACGACACGATGCTGCTGTTCTGAGCCGCAGTTCCCCCGCTATCTGACCGGCCCGCAAGCCCCTTGGCCTGCGGGCCGGTTTTTGTTTTGTCTGCCTTGCATAAAAAAATCACCTATGCTACACTTAATAAGTTGTGTGCATCACCTATTGCTGTTAAGGAGGATTGATTCATGGAAAAACCACAACATAAGCGAAGCGCATTCTCCGGCAAGATCGGCTTCGTGTTGTCTGCGGCAGGCGCATCCGTGGGCCTTGGAAACATCTGGCGCTTCCCCTATCTGGCCGCAAAATACGGCGGCGGCATTTTCCTTTTGATTTACATCATTCTGGCGTTTACTTTTGGTTATACGATGATCGTGGCGGAGACCGCCATCGGCCGTATGACCCGGAAAAGCCCGGTGGGTGCTTTTCACAGCTTTGGCAAGGGCAAAGCCCTGTCCGCCGGCGGGTGGATCAACGCCATTATCCCCATCCTGATCGTGCCTTACTACTCGGTCATTGGCGGCTGGGTCATCAAGTACTTGGTGGAGTATTTCCTGGGGCACAGCCACACCCTGGCAGCGGACGGGTATTTCTCCGGATTTATTGCCAACGGCATCTCCGCTGAGGTGTGCTTTGTGGTGTTTACCCTGTTCACCCTATCCATCATCTATGCAGGCGTGCGCAACGGCGTAGAGCGGGTGTCCCGGTTCATGATGCCGGTGCTGGTGGTGCTGTCGGTGGTGATCGCCGGCTACTCCATCACCCGTCCCGGCGCCTTGGAGGGCGTGAAGTACTTCCTGGTGCCCAACCCCAAGAACTTCTCCTGGATGACGGTGGTCACCGCCATGGGGCAGATGTTCTACTCGCTGTCCATTGCTATGGGCATCCTGGTGACCTTTGGTTCCTACATGAAAAAGGACATCTCCATTGAGGAGTCCACCCAGAACGTGGAGTTCTTTGACACGGCCATTGCTGTGATGGCGGGTCTGATGATCATTCCGGCGGTGTTTGCCTTCTCCGGCGGAGACCCCGGCACCCTGAACGCCGGCCCCTCTCTGATGTTCATCACCATCCCCAAGGTGTTCGACAGCATGGGTCTGGGCACCATCGTGGGCGTTTTGTTCTTCCTGCTGGTGCTGTTTGCGGCTGTCACCAGCTCCATCGCCCTGACCGAAAGCGCCGTCTCCACCTTTGAGGACGAGCTGGGCTGGGGACGCAAAAAGTCCACCGTGCTCATTGGCGGCATCATGCTGCTGCTGGGCAGCCTGTCTGCCCTGGGCTACGGGCCGCTGGCCTCGGTGACCATCCTGGGGATGCCGTTCTTGGATTTCTTCGACTTTTTGACCAACTCTGTCATGATGCCCATTGCGGCCATTGCCATCTGTCTGCTGGTCTCCCGTGTGATCGGCCTGGACAAGATCGAGGAAGAGATGACCCTGAACGGCCAGCCCTTCCGCCGCAAGAAGGTCTTCAACTTTATGATCCGCTACCTGTGCCCCATCTTTGCCGCCATCATCCTGGCAAGCTCGGTGGCCAACGCCTTTGGCTGGATCTCGATGTAAAAACAGCGGGGCTTTCCCCTTGTTCTGCGGCTGGCGCCTTGTGCGCCAGCCGCTTTTTTGCGCCCTACAATTTCCATATAATTCTGTGTCATCTTGCAAAACGTCTTGAAACCCCCCTCAAAGTATTGTGTAATATTCACATAAAATCTATAGAAAGAGGTGTTTCCATTGGAAAAGATAGCTCTGTCGCGCTATCTTCAAACATGAAGTTTTTAGGAGGTTGTGTCTATGAAAAAAGCAAAAAAATTCACAAGCCTAATGGTTGCTTTTTGTATGTTAATGATTGCAACAACTACAGCTTTAGCCGTAGGGACAGAATCTAAAAACGCTCCCAATACTAACTTTAAAATTTTTTCCCCGGCATTCCCAGATGCCTATATCATCACAGAAACCACACCTTCAACCGTAGCTTTTGACGGAAATTCTGGTTCTCTCGGCTCTATATCTGCTACTGTATTTGTAGAAGAAACCTATGATATGATAAACGATGAACTTGTTATCACGGATAGTCGGCTCCTTTCTAAAGATGAAGTGATGGCTATTGGAATTGAGAATTTTGGTCCTCTTGATAAATCTCCGATGCCGCGTGCTGCAACTAATTCTCGTGGCAGATTGACCATCACATTTTCCGGCGTTTACAACACATCAAAGGGCGTTTCCTGTGATTTAACTGGCACCGCTCATTGGGATAACTCTGGTTTACATACTGAAGGTGAGAACTACTGTGCTACCGGTGAAGATTTTATTGGCGTAACTTGGTCTGGCGGTTTTTCAGCTAAAAGTCACAGCATTTCCGGAAAAGATCAACTCGGTGGTGCCCTTACCATCTATGACTCTGATTCCACGCCAAATGCTGGGCGTGTATGGTCTTTCAGCGACTCCGTTCCCACTTCAAAGTACACTTTATATGCTAAAGACATCAATCTCAATATGAATATTAGCAAAAACACTTTGACAGGTAGCGGAAACACAGCAGAAGCTGTCTTAAAATACATTCATACCTATTCAAAGGTTGAAGGCTCAATTTCCATTACTCCTGGCTCTGGAACTGTTGCAGGTAGCTTCTCTCTTTCCAATACCAAAAATCAGTGGCCACTGGTTTGCACTATTACTAATATTCCTTATTAAAGAAGCCAAAAAGCAGAGGATTTTATCCTCTGCTTTTTTCATTTCTTTTCCAGATGATCTTGTGGTTCTTGCCCTCGTCCTGTCAGCCAGCATATTCTATAACTATAAAGGTCACATTTCGCCAGGTTCATCTCCCCGGATTCTGTCCACACGCCCTTTATAGCATCATCCGTTATAATGCCCCAGTCGATCCACAACCTATCCTCGCCGTCCTGAAAAAAGCTGCACAAGTAACCGGGAGCGTGCAAACTCAGCTTCCCACTTGTCCTCAGTATTTGATACCCCGACCATTTCTTCTTTAATACCGCACAGGAAATCCCCCCGTCATCTTCGAGAAAGAAAACGACCTCATGATCTTCTGCATCACGATCATGATATAAAATCTCTGTCGCACTTTCATACCGATCCAAAACATACTCCTCTATCGTTCTGCTTCTCATAAAAAATGCAAAAACAAGGATAACCGCAATCATTGCCGGAAGCTGATACTTCAAGTTTTTCATTTCGCATCCCCTATAACAAATAATTTTTATACAGTATCTCATATTGTCGCTCTGTAAACAAGTGAAAAAATCACAAAATGGAGATGCTGTTTCCCAGCCGCACCCGGCTCCAGCATTCTGCGGCAAAAAAACAGGCCCGTGCATTTGCACGGGCCTGCTTTGATAGGGTCAGCCTTATTCCTGTACCAGTTCCTTTCGCACCGGTGTGCAATCCTGTATACAAGATTGTTTTCCCCTGTTCTTTTCCCGGCGTATTCTTTTCTTTCACCCAGAAAAGTCGGAGCGTTTGCAGGGCCGTCCCGCCTATACAGCTGCGTCGCCGGGCGCCAAGCCTGCAAAAACAGACGATGTTTCGTCTTATCTTTGGGAGCCATCTTGTATACAGCTTCCTTTCTTCGAGACGGACGCCGCCGCCTGCCCTTGCTGCCGCCTTTTGGGGCAGATCCGACGGCAGTCTTTTTGCAGAAAGTGCGGTCCTCCCCCTCTTTTCGGCCTGCAAGTGCCCGCCGGAAGCCCTGCCGCCTTTGGACAGCCCGCCGGAACTGCGCCCACCCCCCTCCTTGTATACAGCAAGGCCGATTTGCTGGTTGACTTTCCCCCTGGGGTCCGATACAATAAGTATAAAACACCGCAAAGGGAGGCCCGCACCATGGCCCAGCAGCTAAGCACCGACGAGATCTACCGCACGCTGGAAAGCGAGATCCTGTCCCTCAAGATCCCGCCCAATGATACACTAAGCGAAAACCAGCTGTGCAAGCGCTTCAATGTATCCCGCACCCCCATCCGCAGCGTGCTGCAGCGGCTGGAGCAAAACCATTTTGTACAGATCATCCCCTGCAAAGGCACGATCGTCACCGCCATCAACATCGACATCGTCAACCAGATCATCTATCAGCGTGTAGCGGTGGAGAGCATGGTGCTGCGGGACTTTGTCAAGATCTGCACCCCCGTACAGCTGGCCGAGGTGGAGCACGCCTTTAATCTGATCCAGCAGGCCGCACAAGGCAGCAGCCAGCCGGAGGTCTTTGATATCAATCATTTTCTGGAGCACGACCTGCATATGCACCAGATCTGGTTTGAGCATACCAACAAGCAGTATCTGTGGCAGCAGATCACCCGCCCCCAGGCGGATTACTCCCGCTTTATCCGGCTGGATATCATCCGGGCCAACAATGTGCCGGACGTTTTGGCCGAGCATAAAGAGATGCTGCGCATCATCACGGAAAAAGACCTGGATGCCATTGAGCCGCTGATCAGCCGCCACCTGTACGGCGGCATCCGGCGTTTGGGCGACATCCTGTTCTCAGAAGAATATCGGGAGCTGTTCCAGTAAGATCTGCCGTTCTGGACCAGGCCCCGCAAAAGGACGCAGACCGGAATGATCTGCGTCCTTTTTTCTTATAGGTCCGGCTATGGGGGCGCAGCCTGCCCCACACTTGACAAGACCTGTATTGTGATTCATACTAGAAATCTCTTTAGGGGACAAGTATCCGCATCTTTGGCAAAGCGGAAAAATTCCGGCCTGCCCAACCCGGCGCCGCCGGCTGTTTGTCCCAGATCAACCACAGCAGGGCAGCAAAAAGGAGGAACGCTGTATATGGAACCACAAAAGCCAGACAGCTCCCGTGCCGCACGCCTTTGGAAGCTGTTTATCACCACTTTGTACATCAGCAGCTTTACCTTTGGCGGCGGGTTCGTGATCGTGACTTTTATGAAAAAGAAGTTTGTGGATGAGCTGCACTGGCTCGATGAGCAGGAGATGCTGGACATGACCGCCCTGGCGCAGTCCGCCCCCGGCGCCATTGCGGTAAACGCCGCCATCCTGGTGGGCTGGCAGGTGGAAGGTCTGGCCGGGATGCTGGTGGCCGTGCTGGGCACCATCCTGCCGCCCATGGCCATCCTATCCATCATCTCGGTCTTTTACACGGCCTTTGCCTCCAACCGCTACATTGCGCTGCTGCTCAAAGGTATGCAGGCAGGCGTGGCGGCTGTGATCCTGGATGTGGTATTTGACCTGGGCAGCAAGGTGGCCCGCAGCGGCTCCTGGGTGTACATCGCTTTGATGGCCGCTGCGTTTGTGGCCAACACAGTGCTGCACATCAACGTAATCCTGGTGATCCTGGCCGCCGCCGCCTTTGGCGTGGTGCGGGCGCTGCTGCAGCAGAAAAAAGGCGGTGCAAAATGATCTATCTCCAACTTTTTCTCAGCTTTATGCAGGTGGGCTTGTTCAGCGTGGGCGGCGGATATGCCGCCATGCCGCTGATCCGCAGCCAGGTGGTGGAACAGCACAGCTGGCTGACCATGCAGGAATTTACCGATCTTGTCACCATTGCAGAGATGACCCCCGGCCCCATTGCCATCAACTCTGCCACCTTTGTGGGCCTGCGCATCGCCCAGCTGCCCGGCGCTGTCATCGCCACCCTGGGGTGCATCACCCCGGCCCTGGTTTTGGTGTCGCTGCTGGCGTGGGTCTACCGCAAGTACAAGGACCTCTCGCTGCTGCAGACCATCCTGGCCTGTCTGCGCCCGGTGATCGTTGCGCTGATCCTGGGGGCGGGGCTGTCCATCCTGGCCATGGTGGTATTTGGCGATGGGCCGTGGGCGCTGTCCTCCATTGACTGGATCGGCACCTGCAGTTTTATCGCCGCCTTTTTTGCCCTGCGCAAGTTCAAATGGAACCCGGTCCTCACCATGTGTCTGTGCGGCCTGACGGGACTGGTCCTGCATCTGGTGCTGGGGATCTGAAAAGCCTTTCCTGTATTCTGCTTCATCGACCCTGCTTCCGGTCATGCTGGCTGTGCCCGCTGCCGGAGGCAGGGTCCTTTGCTGCCTGCCCGCTTTCTGTTTTTTGTTTTTTCCTCTTGACAAGACCCCGGACGGTGGGTATAATAGCCCCATAAGTTAGGCTTAGCTAACCAAACGGCAAGCCTCTTATTTTTCCCTTGTAGGTTAGGATACGCTAACCCCTTATTCCCTGGACACCAGGAGGACGATGTGTATGTCAGAGGATCTGTTTATCCGTTATTGCTCCCCCACCTTAGCCGGGATCAAGACCGGGAACCTGTTTTCCTGTCCCTGCCCCTGTCCGCGTGCCTTGACCCAGCAGCTGTGCGGTCTGAACCGGACCTTAGGCCCCAAAGGGGTCCGCATCCTGCCCCTGCAGGTGTGCGGCGGCCGGGCACTGATCTACGCCTACCGCCCCCACGCCCTGGAAGGCGACCTGACCGACCAGCGTGCCCGGGAGCTGCTGCTGGAATATGGCTATGTTCCCGAGGACGCCGCCGGGTGTGTCGTCCACCTGATCCACCGCCTGCGCACCGCGGCGCAGTTCCCCCATGAGATCGGCCTGTTTTTGAGCTATCCTCCGGAGGATGTGCTGGGATTTATCCGCAACCAGGCCCGCAACCAGAAATGTGTGGGCTGCTGGAAGGTATACGGCGATGAACAGGCCGCCAAAATACAGTTTGAAAAATACGCCGCTTGCAGCCAGATCTATCTGCAGCAGTGGCAAAACGGCTGCTCTCTTGAGCAGCTCACCGTAGCCTGCTGAGGCAGGCTATGCAAAACCAAGAAAGGTAGGATGCTAACTATGCGTGATCTTGCAATCGTTTATTGGAGCGCCACCGGCAACACCGAAGCCATGGCCGCCGCTGTCGCTGAGGGTGCCCGGTCCACCGGGGCGCAGGTGCGGCTGATGACCGCCGCCGAAGCCTCGCCCGACCAGCTGGCTGCCTGCGACGGCATCGCCTTTGGCTGCCCCGCTATGGGCGCCGAACAGCTGGAGGAGACCGAATTTGAGCCTCTGTTCTCTGCCTGCGAAGGCCAGCTGAACGGCAAGGCCCTGGCGCTGTTTGGCTCTTATGGCTGGGGCGGCGGCGAGTGGATGAGCAGCTGGGAGGCCCGCTGCACCGAGGTCGGTGCCCGCCTGGTCTGCCCCAGTGTGATCTGCTGCGAGACCCCCGACCAGGACACCTTGGCTGCCTGCCGCAGCCTGGGCGCAGCCCTGGGCTGAAAAGACAGCTGCCCCTTTTGATCGAAAACTCTCCCCATTCTCTTCCCTGCCGCAAAAGCCCCTTTCTCCTGCTTTGCCGACTGCCGCCGGCCGCAGGAAGAAGGGGCTTTTGCATTGGGAACGGCCCGTGAAACAGGAGAGAGAATCCCCCTTATCCCGCCGCTATTCTGTATCATTCCGAGCAACAACGATCTCTTCGTCACGCTTGCCGCTGTGCCCGTGCGAAAAGTTTCTTTTTCTGATAGACCATCCACAGAAGCGGCAAGCAAAACACGCTGTAGCTCACGATATATACCAATAGAGCCTCCCAGCCAACCGAAAGCCCTGCTGTCATTGGCGGTTTCAAAAAGCCAGCCAGATAATTGTGGAGAAAATGCAGCAGTGCGACCACAAAAATATTTCCTGTACGGTGGCAGGCAAAAGCCAAAAACATCCCCAGCGGGACACAGACCGCCAACTTGATCGCTGCAAACCACAGCACATCCTGCATACTTGTATCCACGGGCAGCTGCGCCGGGATATGCCACAGCGCCCACAAGGCCCCCGTCAGCACCGCACCCGTCAGCAGCCCCCATTTGCGCTCCAGCCTGGACTGCAAAAACCATCTCCACCCGTACTCCTCGCCCCAGCATAGGAGCCATGTAAACAGAAAGCTGACCGGCAGAAACAGCAGCCGTATCGACCAGAACGGCTCGGTGCGGAATGCGTCCAAAAAAGGCCGATAGATTTGCAAAAACTGTCCGTTCCAGAGGGTCCCCTGCATGGCTGCGGTCAAGAGAATTGACAGAAACTCCAGCCCCAAAAACAGCAGGATCACGCTAACGCTCCCATGGGTGCTCCATGACAGCCCCCATTCATTCCGGCGTTCCTTTGGCTCCGACAAAAGCCAAAACCAGCCCACGACCGACGCAATCTCCACGAGTGGAAATTCCAGCCATTCTTCGCAGATCCACTGTGGAAACAGCCAAGCGCCAAGCTCATAGCACACCGCTGAGGCCACATAGATCCCATAGAACCCAAAAAATTTTGAGGGCAATGTTTTTCGTTGGTGGCTTGTATAGACAAGCGCCAGCACTGCGCCTCCTGCGGGCAGATACATACATAGGTGGCTCCAGCTCTCCGGCAAAACACCGCCCATACGCCTCTGCACAAGCCACACAACCCCCGGGAGGAGAAAGGCCACTCCTGCAAAGATCCAAAGAGACGCTCTCTTCCGACAAAAAGTTTCTCCCAGCATAACGGTCCTCCTTCTTCAGAAAAATACGAGCGCTTTATAAAAATCTCAGAGTTTCGTGAGCAGCCGAGGGTCTTTTTCGTAATTGGCGATCCGCACGATATAGCATACCACGCCCATCAACAAGCAGGTAAGAACCATATACAAGTTTTTGACCCGTACAAATACGATCTCTCCCCACACGGCGTGAAAAACGGATCCTGTCCAAAACAAAACGATTATGTACAATGCAACGCACACAATAAATGCAGCCTTATGTTTCTGAGGAGGAAAGCCAATTTTTTCAACTGTCAACCTGACTAAAAAACAACACGAAAAAACAGCCAATAAAAACTGCACCAGGTACCCCAGCGAAAGCGCATAGTCAAACTGCGGAGCCAACCACAGAAGAAGGAGTCCTTCCAGCCCCCAGCCAAAAAACAGGAACGGGGGGGCGATCACAAAAAAGTAATCCCAAAAACGAAGCCTTTTCAACCCGTCTTTTTGATCCTGCGCAAACTGTTTTGCTTCTTCTTCCGTTTCAAAAAGATCTCGTCCGCCCTTTTCAGCTTCCAAAGCCTTATGGATCAGTGCATCACAAACAAGCTCCGCTCCGCAGTAGTCCCAACTGACGCCCTTAAGATAGCGGACGATTTGAACGATTTGTTCTTTGTTGTGCTCTGAGAGCATCTGTAGACCCAACTTATTGGATTTTTTCAGGGAAAGATATCGGTTCGTCATTTTGCACCTCCTCAGCGACCAAGGATTCCAATACACCTCGCAAGCATATTTCGACCTGACTAAAGAATACGGCATCACGCCGTCTATGTCAAGGCGTGGAAATTGCTATGACAATGCGCTGGCTGAAAATTTCTTTGGCATCCTGAAAACTGAGTGCATCTACAGACACAAACCAGAGACTTTTGAACAGGCTAATAAAATGATTGACGATTATATCCACTTTTATAACCATGAGCGTATTCAGCTGAAAAACAAAAAAAAGAATGGACAGACGAATAAAATTCATCTGTCCATTCGGTTTGGCGGAGCAGCAGGGATTTGAACCCTGGCACCCCTTCCGGGGCCTACGAGATTTCGAGTCTTTGAAATTGTTGGATGAAGCCGGTCCCTCGCGGCTGCCATTGGCAGCTGAGGGCATTTTTGTAGCCTCCAAAAAGGCACGTCACACCGCAATTTGCAGGCAAAAATCAGCCGCTTTTTTCGAAATGACGTTAGAAAAAGCCTTTTTCACACGGGCCGTCAGCGGCTGCATTTCAGGTGTAGTTGTGTTAGATGTCCGTTAGAAATATGCAGTGCTGCCGTTGCTGTGCCAGCTCACAGCAGGCTTCCCTGTCTGAACGCAGCGTTTCCCGAAAGCCGGGAGATGCTGCGTTTTCTCTTGCCCGCATTGGGCTGAAAGGGCTTACAACCGGGTGCAGAGATGGCACCGACGGTGTGAGAAGTTCGGTTCACGAACTGGAAGATGGCGGGTATCTGTGTCGGAGCAAAGTCCGTGATGCCCGTGGCCGCATTATTGACTACAACTATGAAGTCTTTGAACTGCCACAGAAAGAACGGATTGAAAAACGCCTTGCTCCAGTGCCAAATTCACCATCATCGAAAAATCCAATGTCGGGTTTTCCAACGTTGGAGAATCCAACACAACAAAATACTAAAAGACAAAGTACTAATCTATCAGGGCAGACAGACGAATCCGCAGATTTTGACCAGATGGAAACACAGGTGCGGGAGGAGTTCCGGGAACGGCTGGAGATCGACACCCTTGCCCAGCGGTGCGACCCCGACAAGCTGGAGGAGTTGCTGGACAACATTGTGGAGATGTACTGCTGTCCTCGGCAGACCCAGTACGTCGGCAAGCAGCCGCAGACCACCAAAGCCATCCGGCTGCGGCTGGACAAGCTGACCAGCCAGCACGTTGAGTACATCTTCGATGTGATGTCCAACACCACCCAGCCCATCAAGAACATCATGGCCTATCTGCGCACCACCATCCTGAACGCCCCCACCACGATGGAGCACTACTATCAGGCGCAGGGCAACTGGCTGACCGCACAGAATCGGAAGAAGTAAGCGCTGTTTTCCACAAAGAACGCAACACCTGTTGAAAATGCAAAGGAGAATTTCCATGAAGAACACGAACGCCGTCCGCACCGAGATCCATTACGCATAGGTTGGGGAGTATCAGCTGCCCTTGCTCACCCTGCTGCAGACCGATGATACCGAACCGCTGGGCAAGTATGGCTGGATGCGGCTGGCCTACCTCAAAACCCAGCGCCCTGTGCTGTATCACCAGATGCTGCTGAACGGTACGCTCTGGCCGCATTTGCAGGATGCCCAGAAAACGGCCTGCGCGTGGCTGGAACGCACGATTGCGGCCTTGGCAGACAAGTTTCCCTGCGCCGGACAAAGAGCGCACACAGCTCATCTGGGTGGCGCACATGAATGGGCTGAAAGCGCAGGCCGAGGAAGTGGTGGTGAGGGAAGTCGTGTATACAGAATGAAACCTCAATTCATCTTGTCTATCCATCCAAACATGGTATAATGGAACAAAGGAGCGTGATACCATGAGCCCAATCGAAGTTCCTGCAAAAATCCAGTTGGTCGAAAAGCGTGAAACACGGACGAGCCGTGGAATGCTCTCAAAGGGCTGGTATCATGTAGATAATCAGCTTGTTATGGTCAAGGGCAACTCCATCACAGAGGCCGGGACAGCCGGGTATGAGCCGTATTCTGAGGTGATGGCATCGCTGATTGCGCAGGTATTAAATCTTCCCCATGTGGAATATGCCCTGATGCCTGCCAAACTCTTTCCCGATATTCAGACCTATTCCTGCGATGTAGTCAGCGTCTGCCCCAAGTTCACAACGGACGATGAACAACTGTATCATTTTGCAGACTTGGCTGACGCCCATTTTCTTGCCAGCGGTCAGGCCGCTTCACCGGAGGCACTGTTTCAGTATGCGATAGAACTATATGGTAAGAAGTGGCTTTATCAAATGCTGGCATTTGACGCCTTTATCGGCAACGAAGACCGCCACGAAAACAATTTTGATGTGATCGTCCGGGATGGAAAAAATTATGCTCCGCCTATTTACGACAATGGCGGCAGTCTGCTTGCGTGGGCAACGGATGAAGAATTGACAGACACGAAGCTCCGTTATCAGTTTGATAGAGCCAAACCGTTCCGCAGCCATCACGCCCAGCAGATCAAACTGGTCGACGAGCCTGTGCTGCCTGTGTGTGATCTGGATACGCTGTATACAGAAATCGTTCAGGCTATTTCGCCTATTCTTGCATTGTTGAGCGAAAAAAGAGCATCTGCAATCCGTCAGTATCTGAAATACCGTCTACATTACCTGAAAGCCGCCATGGGGTGATAAAATGGCCTATCTGAAATTGATGATGGATGAAAAAGAAATCGCCCACTTGAGCGAAGATGGGCAGTCTCTTTGCGCAAATGAGGGTATTGCACAGTATGATCTTCCTCTGAACCTTTTCATTAGTGGCGAGCGCAAAGTTCCATTGGTGGATGTGGTCGTTTGGGCAAAGAAACGTATCTTCCCGAAAAATCGGATGGACTGTAAAGAGATTCTGAAATCGATGGGTCTGCCCGATTACAACGCTTGGGAAATCGTCAAACGCACAAACGCCTGTCTGATGGAAGACCCCTATTGGCTGCGGTTCAGCGAAGATGAAACCTTTGAGGATACCACTCGTGGACGAGCCAGAAGAATCATGAATGAGAATCGGAAAAGCAGCTGATGCTAATTGATATCAACCTATATCAATTAGCAAGTACAACAAAGCCCACAGGTTGGATGGAATTCCAGCCTGTGGGCTTTGCTTTGCCATATTCGTGCAGTTTCTGCTCCGGTTCAGCGGCAGACCGGATCTGCGGCATCGTAAAGGGCTTGTGCCATGCGGCTGGCATCCTCCGGGGTCATCAGATCCTGCACCACATTGCGGACGGCAGTGCCCGCCGCAAATTCGTATTTCGGGATGGAGAACGGCATACAGAAAAGAGCAGCATATATCAACAGCCGCCCCTGCCAATATGCGAAAAATTTTTAATCGATTGCGCTTCCCGCGGTGGTTGGTTTTATGTCTGCGGTACGAATACCTTCTGCTAAAAAATATTACTGCAGCTATTGACAACCGCTCACCAGCTAATATATAATTAAATCGTATAAATTGCAAATTAACCATGCTGCCGGATTCGAGATTGATTTTATGAATCCTAAGGCAGTACCGCATAATTCCAGGCACAGCGCCTGACAAAACATTGCTTCATCCGTCAGGCAAGAGTGGTGCGGTGTTTTATGAAAGAGCACGTAAATAAATTAAAATAGAAAAGAGGTAGCAACATGGAAAACTATGTCAGCATCAATCCGGATCGGTTGTGGGCGCGATTAAACGAGGTAGGGCATATTGGAAGTGATTCCAGAGGCGGAATCAGTCGTTTTGCTTGGGAACCCCCTTATAAGGAAGCCGTAATGCTCCTGATCCGGTGGATAAAGGAAGCGGGCCTGACGGCAAGGATCGATACCGTTGGAAATGTATTTGCCCGGCTGGAGGGCGATGATCCACATGCTCCGGCTGTGCTGAGCGGCTCTCATTTTGATACCGTACCTCAAGGAGGATGCTTTGATGGATTGGCTGGTGTAATGGGGGCATTGGAAGCGCTGGTTGCCATCAAAGAATCCGGACTTCCGCACAAAAAGCCTTTGGAAATGGTGGCCTTTATCAATGAAGAAGCCAGCCAATTTTTGGGCGGAACATTCGGAAGCAAGGCGATATGCGGGATGCTTCCGGACGACTACGCTTTTCATCTGCGCAATCGACAGACAGGTCAGCTTCTCAGCGATGCCATGAGAGAATTCGGGATGGGGTTGGATCCAGAAAGGTTAACAGAGAGTAAAATAGACCCCCACGCCTATTGTGGTTTTTTGGAAATGCATATAGAGCAGGGGCGGTATCTGTTGGACGCAGACAAACCCTTCTCCATTGTCAGCTGTGTTGCAGGCATTAAACAGTTTTATCTCCACTTTCATGGAGCAGCAGCGCATGCCGGTGGAATGGCGATGTCGGATCGTCATGACGCTTTGGCCGCAGCGGCGGCAGTAATTTCCGCTGTGGAAAATCTGGCAAAGGAATGCAGCAAAGACACTAGAGGTACGGTTGGATATATTTCCGTGTTACCTTGTGAACACAATATCATCCCGGAGGACGTGACGATTTCCGTGGATTTCCGTGAAACGGAGGACATGAAGTGGGAAAAGCTCTATACGGATCTGATTGAGGTCACGAAGCAGGAATGCGCAAAACGGGGTCTATCTTGGACTGTGGAAACAACCTGCGACCTGAGACCGGCGCACTGCGCACCGGAACTGATCCATATTTTAGAAGAAGCAGCCGTCGGAACCGGATTTGAGAAAGACCGAATGATCAGCTTCCCCGCACATGACTCTATGAATATGTCGAGAATTATGCCGATGGGGATGCTGTTTTTGCGAAGCTCAAATGGCGGGCTCAGCCATTGCCCTGAGGAGTATACAACCCGTGATGATCTGGTCATTGGCACACAGATATTGACAAACGCTCTGTTTATCGCGGCCAACCGAGAGAACTGAAAACAGAAAGGGACAGAAACCATGACAGCAGACTATTTGTTTATCCATGCGATTCTGATCACTATGCGTGGAAACGGCGTAGGTATTTTAGAAGATGGCGCTGTGGCTGTAACCGGAAACCGGATCAGCGCTGTCGGTGCTACGAAAGAGGTTCTTCAGGATTGGTCGGCGCATCGGGTGATTGACGCATCCGGAAAAGTGGTGATGCCCGGCCTCATCGATGCGCATATCCATACGGGAGATGGCTTGGTTCGCGGTGTGTCTCAGGATCTGAACAACTGGATGCAGCATGGGCTTTGGCCGTTTGAACAGGAATTGCGGAAGGATGTTGATGCAGTATGCAAAGGTTCCTTGATGAATATTGTAGAGGCACTCAAGGCGGGCACTACGACCTTCTGCGATTTTGATACTCCTATGACGCAGATCGTCGAAAACCATGTCAAGGTTGGAACACGAGCCAGAGTTGCCGAGCTTATCAGTGAGCTGCCAGAGGAAAATAAGACGGCTGTGGGTGAGCTGTACACCTTTGACCCGGCTCAGGGCAACCGAAAATTTCTCAGAAATCTGGATCTGATCCAGAAATGGAACGACCGTGAAAACGGCCGGATCACCTGTATGCTGGGACCGCAAGGCCCCGATATGTGCAGCAAGGAACTGCTTTTGGAGATACAAGAGGCTGCATTCAGGCTGGATACCGGTATCCACATGCATGTTTCTCAGGGTGATAGAGAGATCAACCAAATGATGAAGCGTTACGGAAAGCGTTCGATCCCTTTCCTGGACGAAATCGGATATCTGAATCACAGATTAATGGCAGTCCATCTGACAGAGGCAACCAAAGAGGAAACTCAGCTGCTTGCATCCAAGGGAGCAGGAATGATTTTATGCAGTGGGAGCATTGCAATTATTGATGGCATTATTCCACCGGCTGCAGAATTTTTGGAGGTCAGTGACAGATTGGCACTTGGTTCTGATCAAGCCCCCGGAAACAATTGCAATAATATGTTCAATGAAATGAAGTTTACGGCCATACTGAATAAGTGTAAGTTCAAAGATCCCTCGGTGTTCCCGGCAGGGAAGGTTTTGAGAATGGCGACCATTGAAGCAGCAAAGGCGATTGGTCTTGGAAACGAAATCGGTTCCATTGATGTCGGAAAAAAAGCAGACCTTCTGATGATCGATATGACTCAGCCGTGTCTGTCACCCATCATTCTCCACCCGGTACGCAATGTAGTTCCCAATTTGGTTTATTCTGCCAAGGGAAGTGAAGTGGAGCTGGTAATGGTAGACGGTAATATCCTTATTGAGAACTTCCAAGTCCTTACCGTAGACGAAAAGCAGGTCGTTCGGGATGCACAGGCGGCAGTGGAACGAGTCTGCAAAGCAGCAGAACTCCCTTTTTCTAAAATCCCCGAATCCAGACTGCACCGCATGATGCAGAATGATGAACTGTGAGGTATCCAGGTATGAAATATGATCTTGTCATTTACAATGCAAAAATTGTGACAGAGGAAGAGGTCTTTCTGGGATATATCTGTGTTTCTGACGGAAAAATTGCAGCCATGGGCTCCGATGCTCCGGTTTATGAGGCGGCACAGTCGCTGGACGCCAAAGGGATGCTGCTGCTTCCGGGAGCAATCGATACTCATCCGCATTTTTTTGAGCCCGGAGCAGAGGCGCGGGAGGATCTGGAACACGGAACCCAGGCCGCTGCCTCAGGCGGGTTTACGACGATATTGGATATGCCTAACACCCCCGAACACCCTGTACTTGATTTGGAGGCATTTGCGCTAAAACAGGAAAGGGCCGAACGAAAGGCGTTGATCGATTATGCATTCTGGGGTGCCGCAACGCCGAAAAATATAGAGCAGTTTGTTCCGCTGCACAAGCAAGGATGTGTAGGTTTCAAGGCATTTACGGTTTACGCCGGTTCCAACTACCCCTTTTCTGATGAGTATAGCCAGCTGAAGGAGATGGAAAAAGTCGCATCCTTCCATGGTATTTTTGGGGCTCACGCTGAAGACCGGACACTGGTCAACGGTTTTTCAAATGAGCACAAGGAGGAGCCTTGGTCTCTGGCAGTTCACGATGCAAGCCGTCCCTGGATTGCGGAGCTGACCGCAATCAATACCTTACTGCTTTATGCAGAAAAGACAGGATGCAAGCTGCATATCTGCCACATGTCCATTCCGGAAGGTGCTGAGCGAATCGCCTCTGCGCGCCGAATGGGCGTAGATGTGACTGTGGAAACCTGTGCTCACTATCTAACTCTGAATTATCAGGATCAGGCTTATCTGGGAACATTCGCTATGATCAATCCGCCTCTGAGAAGTCGAGACAGGATGGAACGCCTGTGGAAATATGTACTGGACGGAACCATCGACTACCTCGGAACAGATCACGCACCCTACCTGCTATCGGACAAGCTCCCACCGGATGGAGATTTGCGGAAGGCTGCCTGCGGTGCGCCCGAAATTGATGTTGCCATTCCTTTGATTCTGGAGGAAGGTGTCCGCAACAGAAAGATGCCGCTGCAGCGCTTTGCTGCATTTACATCAACAAATGCAGCAAAAAGATTTGGGTTGTATCCTCGAAAAGGTATTCTGGCTGTGGGGGCCGATGCGGACTTTTATTTGGTTGATATGGACACGAATTGGACCTATTCCCGCAAGAACAGCTTTTCTGCCAGTAAGCTCGATAAATTCGCGCACGAGGGCAGGACTTTTCACTGCCGAATCGTCTCCACATGGGTTCGGGGCAATGCGGTTTATCGCGATGGTGTTATCAAGCAGAAGCCCGGCTATGGTCGGATGATACGTCCTGAATGGGATTCCCAAAAAGAAAAGGGATAAGCAACTGTCACACAATTCCCGTCTGACGCCTTAAGCGCCGCTCCGGCAGAGCCTGCGCAGTTTTGTCATAAGAAAAATGGGTGAACCACAGCCGTGAAGCTTGTGGTTCACCCATTTTGTTTGTATCTTTTCTTTTACGAGGAAACGCACTGGCCGGACGTACCGGGCGCGGGGCCGGTAGATTCCCGAACAATCAGCTGCGGCTCGCTAGCAAGTTTGAGAACGTCCGAATCACCCGTTGCCTTCAGCACCATATCAACAGCCAGTTCACAAAGTGCCTCGGTACAATAAGATACTGTAGTGATTTTGGGACGAGTCATAGTAGTCAGGTAGATATTATCAAAGCCGCAGATCGAAACGTCCTGAGGGACACGCTTATCCTCACTGTTCAGGACGCAGGAAAGCGCGCCAAATGCTACAAGGTCGTTTACGCCGATAACAGCTGTAATATCCTTACGTTTCAGCAGCTGCTCCATTATGGAATATCCGGCTTCCGCTTCGGACTGCCCGGAATCGCCCAACGGAGCAGTAAAAACCTGAAGCGTTTCCGGCGGCAGACCCGCATCGCGAATGGCATTTCTGATACCCTCCAGACGTTTCGTACGGGTCAGGGAGACCGAAGAAACAGAGCTCATCAGGAAAGCGATACTCTTGTGTCCCAGATCCAAAAGATACTTTGCCACCAGATACCCACATCGAAACCCATTCAGGCTGATTGTGTTTAACGGAATATCGTCCGATTTCTCACTTAGTAGAACTACCGGGATGGTATGCGAAAGCTGGACAACACGTTTCATCCAATTGGGGGTAAACAGATAGATGACACCATCCATGTGCTTTTCCTCACACAAGTCCAGATAGGCCTTTTCACGTTCCGGATTGCGGTAAGTACAGCATAGGATCACGCTGTATCCAAGACGGGCAGTGTATTTTTCGATATACTGCATCAGCATGGGGTAATAAGGATTGTCCATCGTTGGAAGAAATACTCCCAACAGCTTGGATTGGCTGGTTTTAAGCCCTCTGGCAAAGGAATTTGGAATATACTGAAGTTGATTTGCTGCGTCCAGCACTTTTTTTCGGGTCTCTTCGGATAAAGACACATTGGGGGTATTGTTCATTACAAAGGAAACGGTTGTTTGGGATACGCCTGCAAGCTTGGCGACATCCTTGGATGTAGCTCTTTTCATAAAACACGGCTCTCCAACTGTTTATTAATAGATTACTTAACCAGTATACTCGATATTTCGCGATTTTGCAAGTGTAAATTCGGTAATATAATTTGTTTTCCAAGATATTGTCTGATCGGTGGAGCCGCTCCACCCCATGGGCGGCATCGCATATTTTTAGGTGACGATGCACTCTGGCCGCCAAACAAACTGCACACACCACACTGTGCTGTATTGCCGAGCATCCTTGCGGCTGAGTACTCGCTGTAGGATTAAATATCTTTCAAAAAAAATTAATCTCCCAGAACATTTTACTATTGACAACGCAAAAAAAGCACTATATAATTAAAGCATGATTAAGACGTATTACCCAAAATTTAATAACAAGGAGAAAAAGATTATGAACCTGAACAATTACGTAGCAGTAATCACTGGTGGTGCCAGCGGCATCGGCGAAGCAACGGTACGGCTCTTTATCGAGCGCGGCGCCAAAGTGGTCATTGTTGATCTCAACGAGGAACGGGGCAGCGCCTTAGAAGCTGAGCTTGGAGAACGCGCTTGGTTCTACAAAGCAGATGTCAGCGATTCCGCGCAGGTGCAGGCGATGTTTCAGGCAATAGAGGAAAAGTATGGCGTGGTCGATGTGCTGTACAATAATGCCGCCTACTCTCTGAGCAAAACGCTTTGGGATACCACTGAAGAAGACTGGGATCGCGTAATGAGAGTCAACCTGAAGGGGTATTTCCTGTGTGCAAAATATGCCCTGCCTCTTATGAAAAAGAGCAGCCACGGCTCCATTATCTGCACCGGCAGTGAACTGGGCGTGGTTGGCTGCGTGGAGAGCCTCGCATACAATACCTCCAAGGGTGGGATCATTCAATTTGCAAAGAGCCTGGCTTTGGAGCTGGCTCCCTTCGGTATCCGCGTTAACGTGGTCTGCCCCTCCGGCACGGAAACACCCGCATTTATCAAGGATATGTCCCGAACCGGCAATTATGAGGCGGAGGTTGCCCGTCTGATTTCCAGCTATCCCCTGAAACGCCTCGGTCAGCCCATCGATATGGCTTACGCTGTGGCATTCTTTGCAAGCGAGGAATCTTCTTTTATTACCGGAACCCATCTGATGGTCGATGGCGGCTACACCGCTCAATAAAAACGTAACGGCTACAAAAGCAGAGCAAATGAAAGGAGAAACCCTATGGAAACAAGGAATGAAACGATTCACGAACAGGGAAAGCTGAAGCGGAAGCTGGGGCTTGGCGCCGCCTTGGCAGTGGCTGTCGGCACAACGGTTGGTTCCGGTATTTTCTCGTCGCTGGCGGAAGTGGCTGGTGCATCCGGTTCTGCGTTGATGATGATTGCCAGCTTTGTTATCGGTGGTCTGATCATGATCCCCCAGAATCTTCTCTATGCGGAGCTTGCATCAGCATATCCGGAAGATGGCGGTCAATATACATGGCTGAAAGAAGCAGGCTGGCGTCCTGTGGCCTTCCTGAACGGCTGGCTGGCCTTCTGGGCAACCGATCCTTCAACCTGCTCTGTCATGTCCTTGGCAATCGCCAGCTATCTTGCTTTCTTCATTCCTGCACTGACAGGTATCGGCATTAAAGTCGTAGCAATCCTGCTGATTATTGGTTTCACCACGCTGCATTATCGCTCCGTAGAAGCCGGCGCACGGTTTCAGGCTTTTATTACCAGTCTGAAGCTGCTGCCCTTCTTCCTGCTGGTTGGCGTTGGCCTGTTCTACATGAACACTGAGTTGATTTCTGTGCCCGCTGCTGCAGGCGCTCCTGTAGGAATTGCCGCCTTGCTCGCCGGCGTATCTGCAACCACATGGTCTTACGATGGCGCAATAGGCGCTTGCTATATGGCAGGCGAAGTAAAAGATCCCGACAAGACCATGCCAAAGGTAATGATCTACTGCATTGCAATTGTCATTCTTCTGTACGCCGGTCTTTCTACCATTGCAGCAGGCCTGATCCCTCTGGGAGAGCTTGCGGCCTCCGATGCTCCTATTGCGCTTGCATTCTCAAAAATCCCTGTAATCGGTTCCACTGCAGGCATCATCACCGCGCTGATGGCAATCGTTGTAATTACGGGATCGGTTTCCGGTGCAACGATGTACCAGCCTCGTCTGGAGTACGCAATGGCAAAGGACGGATTATGGTACAGCCGTTTTGCGGAAGTACATCCCAAATACAATACGCCTTCCTTTGCACTGATGGCTCAGGCTATTTATGCAATCATTCTGGTTTGCGTTTCCGGCATCAACGATCTTCTGGGCTATTTCACATTTATTTGTCTGGTGAAAAACATGCTAGTGTTCTGCACCATGTTTGTTCACCGCAAAAAGGCTGACTATAACCCCGGCTGGAAATGCCCGGCATGGAAAATCATGACGTTTATTGCAATTTTTGCAAACGGCATCCTTCTGGTTTCCACGTTCATGTGGGCACCTACTGCAGCCTTGATTGCCAGTGGCGTTGCACTTGTTACCGGTCTGCCTGCCTACTATTTCTTCGATAAGAAAAACAGAACCACAGCTGACGGAAACTAATTTACAAAAGATCTTAAAGGCTGCTGCACGCTTGTACAGCAGCCTTTTCTCAAAGAACAGGAGATAATCTTATGGAAATAAAAAAAATCTCAACGTCCAAAGCTGCACAGCCCGGCGGCTGGTATTCCCAAGCATTTCGAATCGGAGATCTCATTTATACAGCAGGTATAACAGGTGTGGATCCGGAAACAGGGAAACTGGCAGCTCCCGATGATATTGTTTCTCAGACACATCAGATTATGAAGAACATGAAAGCAATTCTGGAGGAAGCCGGATCTGATATGGATCATGTTTTTAAGACCTTAGTCTTTGTGGCAGATATTGATCAGTTCGCTTTGTTTAATGAAACCTACCGGCAGTATTTTCCGGAGGATCCGCCGGCAAGAAGCACGATGCAGGTGGGCAAATTCAATGGGGGAATGACGATCGAGATTGAGGCCATTGCTGTTGTAAAATAAATGATCTGTCCCCAGTTTTCCGGACACCGGTTCAAAATTGAATCATTAACTTTTCATCATGGATGCTTCCCTGAATTTTACGGGAGGCATCCATTTTGTTTTCGCTTGGATTCTGCATTAGAATAGTCGATATCATCAGCAATCACTTCGGAGAACACTTCAAAGGAAGGATAATCTTTCTCAAAATCACAGAATATTTTGTTTTTTCAATCTATCAAAGAAGGTCTCCATCATACAGTTGCCGCAGGAGCCATTTGCTTTCACCGACCAGCCCACACAGCCGACCAGCTTTGAAGCTATCTATTTTTATGGCGGCATCAAGTATGCCTATGGGTTTTCGTTTGACAAGTCCAAAGTCCTGACCGAATATCTCTATCACTGGCCGAATGGCCGGGAAGCATTGATTTTTTCAAGAGAAAACAATGGCTACCAATTTCGTGAAAACATCCAAGAACAGCTTACGCTTTCTGGACGAACTGCTGAAAATCGCCTTTATCTGTCCAGCTCGAACGAGTGGAACTGCCCCCAGACCGAAAAAGCGTATCTGTGGTTCTTTGAAAAGCTGACAGGCTTTATGGGAACCGAAATGCGGCTGGATGCTACATTATCTGCCATTCGGCAGGGCGGCTCTGAAAAGAGCCGTATCCTGCATGAAATGCTGTATGCAGACCTCGGTATCAAGGACATCCGCATTACAGACTCCAAGGAAGAGCCTATCATTTCCGCACTGCACACCCTCGATGCCGAAGATGGCACTTCTAAGGGTTTCTGGCTCCCATTGGGGCAAGAATCCGTTGGAACACAGCGTTTCTTCTCTCGCATCGGTATGTGGCTTGCGGCACTAGAAGCAGGCTCTGTTTTGGTAGTAGACGAGATCGAATCCAGTATGCACCCGCTGCTGACAAGGCATCTGATCGAGATGGTGCAGGATGCCGCTATCAATACAAACCATGCACAACTCATCTTCACCACGCACGATACCGGACTTCTCGACCTGACGTTGCTGCGGCGCGATCAGATTTGGTTTGCAGAGAAGAACGAAAAGACCATGCAGACCGATATTTACGCCCTGACCGAGTTTTCTCCCCGGAAAGGTGAGAATATCTCCAAAGGGTATCTGCAAGGCCGCTATGGTGCGATTCCGTTCATTGGAGGGGATGCAGCATGGGCAGAATAAAAGAGATCAGCCGCAAGTCTGCTCACACCAGAAAGCGCAACCCGGTGGTGTATCTCATCTGTGAGGGCAGTGAAACCGAGATCCGCTATTTCAAGCGGTTTCGCAGTCGAGGATGCAATATTGACATTATCCCGATTTCTTCGCAGTATATGGAGTGCTGAAAAAGCGTTTTGCAAAAACGCGCAGCCTGCATCGGTACGGTGCAGATCTGAAAGGGTTTGGGATTTCCCAACAAGCATTTTGCAACGCAAAATGGTCTTTGTATATACGAAGACACTGCTTGCTACGACTATGAACGCCTTTTGAATTGCAAAATGATTTTTCAATTGCTATACTGGGCTTATCAAAATTTTTTCGGGAGGACGTCGCAGTGACCGCACAGACAATGCAAATCGGGAACAGACCTTGCCGCATTTACGGTGAAGCCCATGCGGAATACCTGCTGCTCCAAATGACAGGCGAACACGAGCTGCAAAGCATGGAAAGTGCGGTTACCGCTATTGCACAGAGTGCGCACCACTTTTTGTTTGCGGCTATTCCGGTGGAAAGTTGGAATGATGCACTATCTCCGTGGGAAGCCCCTGCTGTGTGGGGAAAGCAAGGGTTCGGCGGCGATGCAGCGGACACGCTAAGCTTTCTGACTGAACAGGTCATTCCCACGCTGAAGCAGCAGTTTCGTCTCCCGGAAGACATCAAAATCATTCTGGGTGGCTATTCGCTGGCCGGGTTGTTTGCGCTGTGGGCATCCACTCAGACAAAGCTGTTCTACGGTGTCGCCGCTGCATCTCCCTCGGTATGGTTTCCAGGCTGGATGGAGTTTGAACAACAGCGCCCGATACAGACGCAGCGCATTTATCTAAGCCTTGGCGACAAGGAGGAAAACACGAAAAACGCCGTCATGGCTGTAGTGGGCAATAACATCCGCACCCTGCACAGTCAGCTTACAGCGCGTGGCACAGACTGCACCCTTCAATGGAACAGCGGCGGGCATTTCAAAGACGCCGACTTACGCACGGCGAAAGCCTTTCGGTGGGTGATGGAGGAAAGCCGATGAATATTTTGATCGATGCAGACGGTTGCCCGGTTGTCAATCTGACGTTGCAGATTGCAAAGCGGTTTGGCGTTCCGGTCATCATCCTGTGCGACACCTCTCACCAAATCGAGCTGGAAGGTGCGCAGACGCTGGTGTTCGATAAAGGGGCTGACAGTGTAGACTTTGCGCTTGTCAACCGGGTAAAACCGGGAGATGTGGTTGTGACGCAGGACTACGGGCTGGCCAGCATGTGTCTTGCCAAGTGCGCACGAGTGCTGAACCAGAATGGTCTGGAATACACCGCCGACAACATAGACGCTCTCATGCTGCGACGGTATGAAAGCAAAAAGCTCCTCCGTGCCGGAAAGCACCCCAAGGGGAGCCCAAAGCGGACGAAGGAGCAGGATGAAGCATTTGTCGCCACACTGACAGATATTTTAACGAGCATCTGATTTTCTGAATCAAAAATTTGAATTGCAACCGCCGTCCACTCTTTCCCGGAGTGAGCGGCGGTTGTTTCTTGCTCAGCGCATCTTGCTTTGTTAACTTTATATTAATTTTCAAAATGAAGAACAAGACCAGCTGCCGCACCCTGCCGCTGATCCCGGCTGTGGAAGAAGAACTTCTGAAGCAGAAGGAAAAGCAGCAGCTTTACCGCAAGCTGTTCAAGAAGAGCTACAGCACTGAGTATCTGGATTTCGTCTGCACCGATTAGGAAGGCAAGCTGATCCGCCCGAACTTCGTGACGGAGCACTTCGACTGGCTGCTTCGGAAGTATAGCTTGCCCCCCATCCGCTTCCACGATCTGCGCCATAGTTGTGCCAGCCTTCTTCTAGCAAACGGCGTTCCCATGAAGCAGATCCAGGAATGGCTGGGCCACAGCGACTTCTCCACCACCGCCAACATCTATGCCCACCTGGACTACGCTTCCAAACTTTCTTCTGCACAGGCTATGCTGGAATGTCTGGGCTATGGCAATGCATCCGCATAATGCCAAGCCCCAAAAAACAGGGTGCAGCGGGCGCTGTTCCGGCAAAAAAGAATGGACAGACGAATAAAATTCATCTGTCCATTCGGTTTGGCGGAGCAGCAGGGATTTGAACCCTGGCACCCCTTCCGGGGCCTACGAGATTTCGAGTCACGCCTCTTCGACCACTTGAGTACTGCTCCATTTATAGCCTTTACATTATAACAGAAAGCACCGCCTGCGTCAACCGGTTTTTCCCGGCAGCAGGCGGCGCCGGATACAGCACCCGGTGGGTGGTACGGGCTGTACGGGTGGAGTAATTTTTGCACCATTCTCTCTTTTCTATGTGGAAAACCCCGCGGAAAGAAAACTTTCTGCGGGGTTTTTGCAAGTTTTTATCCAGGTCGTTCGTATGGTATAGTAAGGAGTTCTCCAACTCCGCCGACATTCTGCATAACGATACTTTGTTTTTGTTGTGGAACTTATACAAGTTCAGTCTTGCAATTTCCGGCACAGGGGCGTATGATACAGAAGTCGAACTCTGTAAAAAAGGAGTGATACCATGCTTCGATGGTGTTCCCGTCATCCGATCTGGTTCATGGCGGGTTATCTGATGCTTTATCTGGCGGTGTTCCGCTGGCAGGAACTGCACCTGACCCCGGTGGTCTGGGTCCACACCCCACTGGATGATCTGATCCCGTTTTGTGAATATGCGATCCTGCCCTATCTGGCCTGGTTCGTCTGGATCCCCTTTACGCTGTTTGCCTTGCTGCGGGGGCCGCGCACAGACTTTATGCGCCTATGTCTGCCCCTATTTGCAGGCATGACTGCGGCGCTCACCTGTTATATGCTGCTGCCCACCGGGCTGGCGCTGCGCCCGCCCATGGTACAAGGCGACGGGCTTTGCGCCCAGCTGGTGCGCTGGCTATACACCACCGACACCCCCACCAACGTATGTCCTTCCATCCATGTATTCAACTCTGTGACCTTGGCGCTGGCCTACCGCCGCAGCCAGATCTTTGCCGGGGCAAACCGGCGGTGGCTCCGGGCTGCATCCTACGGTCTGTGCATTGCCATCTGCGCCTCCACCATGCTGCTCAAGCAGCACAGCTGCATTGACGTTGCCTTTGGCCTGGCGCTGGCTTTTGCTATGGACAGCGCTGCCCGTGCCCTCTGGCGGCGCAAAGCATGGGAGGAGCGTCTGGCCTAAGCGGTCTGCGCCCGCAGCAGGCCTGCACCTTTTCCCAAATTCAGAGAAAAACCGCCCCCATCCGGAACCTGCAAGTCCCGGATCGGGGGCGGTTTTATGCTTACGGCAAAACAGCGCAAAGCCTCTTTATCCCAGCTCTGGCAGGGGCAGAAAGTCCAGCGCTTTCCGGGCAGGTCCTTCCCGCATCAAAACAGACCTGCCGGCAGGCAGATATCCTGTTTAGGCACCTTTTCCCAACTGAAATCCTGCACCAGGCTCTGGGGGGTACGGGGTGCCGGAGTGGGCTGAAGCCCATAGGCGTAGGCCAATTTTCCGATGATCTCCGGGCCGGTATACCGGGCCCGCAGACCTTCCAGGCTCTCGTCCCCCTCCCGCTTGGACAGCCGCCGTCCATCCGGAGCCAGCAGCAGCGGACAATGGGCGAACCGGGGTGCGGGCAGCCCCAGCAGCTGGTACAGATACAGCTGCCGTGCTGTGGAAGAAAGCAGGTCGGCCCCCCGCACCACCTCGGTGACCCCCATGCGGGCATCGTCCACCACCACCGCCAACTGATAGGCATACACCCCATCTGCCCGGCGCAGGTAGAAATCCCCGCAGCTGGTCTGCAAATTTTCTGTATGAAGGCCCATACAGCCATCCACGAACTGCACCTGCCGATCCGGCACCTTTACCCGCCAGGCCGGGGCACGGCTGCGGCTGCGCTGGGCAACCTGCTCCGGGGTCAGGCTCCGGCAGGTACCCGGATACACCGCATTGCCATCCGCCGCATGGGGGGCGCTGGCCGCATGGAGCTGTGCGCGGGAACAGAAGCAGGGGTATACAAGCCCCATATCCTCCAGCTTTTTATAGCTCTGGGTATAGATATCTCCGCACTCGCTCTGGTAATAGGGGCCGTGGGGGCCGCCCAGGCTGCCCCCCTCGTCCCAATCCAGCCCCAAGAACCGCAGGTCCTGTTCCAGCAGATCTGCATAGATGCGGGGGCAACGGGCAGCATCCAGATCCTCGATGCGCAGCAGGATGCGTCCCCCCTGGCTTTTGGCGCTGAGCCAGGCCAGCAGGCTGCAGGCCAGATTGCCCAGGTGCAGCCGTCCGCTGGGGCTGGGGGCAAAGCGCCCGGTCACCCCGCTCACAGGCTCCACTGGCCGTCCGCAGGCTGTGCGATGGGCGTGTTATAGAAAGCCTCGCAGGCAGCAGCCATATAGGCGGCATCCTGGCAGCTGGCGGTTTCCACTGCAGAGTGCATGGCCAGCTGTGCCAGACCGATATCCACCATGGGGATCAGGATCTGACGGCCCAGCAGGTTGCCCAGGGTGCTGCCGCCGGGCATATCCGCCCGGTTTGCAAAGGTCTGCACCGGCACGCCGGCCCCGGCGCAGATGGCCCGGAAGGCTGCCCCGGTAAAGCCGCTGGTGGTATAGGTCTGGCGGGCGTTGTACTTCAGCACCACGCCGCCGCCCAGGGTGACGGGGTGTACCGGGTCGCTGACCTCCGGATGGTTGGGGTGGGTGGCATGGCCGTTGTCGGCGCTGAGCAGCAGGCTGTTGGTGCGTGTGCGGATGCTCTGCTCCCGGCTGACGCCCAGGCTCTCCTCGATGCGGGCCAGCACATCTGCCATCAGGGTGCCCTGTGCGCCCTGGCGGCTGGAGGAGCCTACCTCCTCGTTATCGAACATCGCCCAGACATCGCCCCGGCCCGGCTCCTCGCCCCGTGCAGCCAAAAAGCCGCAGAGGGTGGTATAGGCACACTCCAGGTCATCGATGCGGGGCGCCATGAACCACTCGCCCTGCAAGCCCACCTGCGTGGCCTTGTCCAGGGTGCAGAGCACCAGATCCGCATCCAGGATCTCCTCCGGCTTCACCCCGGCTTCTTCAGCCAGCAGGCTGCGCAGGCCCTGCCCGGCGCCGCCAAACACCGGCTGCATATCCACCTGAGGGTTATATTTCATGCTGTTGGCTTCCCGGTTGAAGTGGATGCACAGGTTGGGGATGCAGCCCACCGCCTTTTCCGGGTGGACCAGGCGGCTCTCGATGCCGGTCTCGGTGCGCACCAGCACCCGGCCGGCCACGCTCAGCGGGCGGTCCAGCCAGGTGGACATCAGCATACCGCCGTAGCCCTCGGTCTCGGCCCGGGCAAAGGTCTTATCCTTGCCGCCGTCCAGCTCCTTGATGCGCCAGGTGGGGGCATCGCTGTGGCTGGCCGCTGCGTGCCAGCCGGTCAGCGCACCGTTGGGCATCCGCCAGGCGATCACCGCGGAACCGTTGCGGGTGGTGTAGTATTTGCCGCCGGGGGCCAGCGTCCAGGCTGCGCTCTCCGGGCAGTGGACATAGCCCTGGCTCTCCAGGATCTTGGCCGCAGCAGCGGCGGCATGGAAGGGGCTGACCCCCTCGTTCAGGAACTGGAACAGACCTTCCAGGCTGTAAAATGCATTTTCCATAGGTATGATCTCCTTTGTTTTTTGATAAGGCCCCGCCTTCCCTTTTTTCAAGGAACGCAGAGCCGAAACGGTGTCTTGAACGGCTGTCCGCCGCTAGTGTATGCCCGCCATCTGCTGCAAAAGCTGCGCTTCCACCGCCCGGCACAGCTCCCCGGCATGGAGGCCGCAGACCAGCTGCAGCTCCCCGCCCCGGCGCACCATGCCCCGGTGGGGCAGTTCCAGCAAGGCGTCCGCCTTCAGCAGCGCCGGGTCCGCCACGGTGATCCGCAGGCGGGTAAAGCAGCTGCTCAGGCTTTGTACATTGTCCGGCCCGCCCAGCGCCTCAATGAGCTGGCACACCATTGCGGGGTCGGTATGCCAATGCTCCCGCAGACGGCCCACGGCCTTGAAGCGGCCGGGCGTGGGCAGGTCCAGCACCCGGATCAGCACCGTGAACACGCCAAAATAGGCCAGCACCTGCACCGCCCCCAGCAGATAAAACAGCGGGTAGCGGGTGGCATCGGCCCCGGCACTGAGGTTGAGCAGCAGCGAAGCGAACAGATTGGAGCTGAACGCTGTGACATCCAGCACCTGCAGCAGCACCATAAATCCCCCCGCCAGGGCGGCATGGGCCACCCAGAGCACCGGGCAGGAAAAACAGAACAAAAAGTCCAGCGGCTCGGTGATGGACGCCACCGATGCGCTGAGGGCCAGCGGCAGCAGGGACGCCGCCGTGGTGCGCCGCGCCCCGGGCTTGGCGCAGAAGATGAAGGCCGCCGCAACGCCCCAGTAGCCAAAGGTCTTGGTAAAGCCGGTGTACATCCACACCATGCTGTCGGAAAACGGCAGTCCCAGGCTGTACTCGGTCATCATGATGCTGTAAGCGCCGGTATAGGTGTTGGCCCCCACCGTCAGCACGCCCCCCAGCGCAGAAAACTGGAAGGGTATATACACCAAGTGATGCAGCCCCAGCGGGATCAGCAGCCGTTCCAAAAAGCCATACAGGAACACCCCGGCCTCGCCGGAGGCGGCGATCCACCCGGTAAGTGCGCCAATGGCCCGCTGCACCGGCGGCCAAAAATAGCAGGACCCTGCGCCAAACAGCACCGCAGCGGCAGCCTCCCACAAAAAGGCCCACCGCACCCCGGAGTACAGCTGCCCTGCTGCACCGGAGAACCGGCGCGACGATGCATGGTTGAACAGCCAGGCGCTGACAAACCCCAGCACCACGCCCCCGGTGACCCCCAGGTCCATGACCTGGATGCCCAGCACAGTGGTCTGTCCGGTGCCATACAGCCCCAGCCCCTGGGCGGGGTCGGCCAGCAGGCCCAGCTCACGCAGGGTGACGTTGCAGGCGGTCAGGGACACCAGATAGCCCATCAGGGCCAGCATGGCCGCCTCCTGCCGCCGGGTGCGGGCACGGGCTGCCGCAATGCCCACGCACAAAAGCAAGCTGAGGTTATGCAGCACCGCCAGCATCCCCTGGTACAAAAGCTGCCCCACCAGACGCACCGGCGCCCATTCCAGCACCGGAAACACCTGGCTCAGGGGGGCACTGGTGAGCAGCGCCCCCACTGCCAGCAGCAGCCCCGCCGCCGGAAGATAGGTCAGCGGGGCCAAGATCGCTTGGGAGAACTGCCCCAGTGTCCGCATCAGCTTGTCCTTCATGGTGTCACCTCCCGGCTGTGGCTGCCGTTCGTTTTTTGTGCAAAGGGGGCTGCGCCGCCCTGTCCGCACCAGCAAAAAGGGTTTTCTTCCGTCGATTGACAAGCGCCGGGGTGGACAGTATACTTAGGCTGAAGATATCGTGCAGCCGCTGCGGACCCTGCTGGCCCTGGCGTGCCGCTCGCTTAAAGGAGGGTATCCCCTATGATGGTGATGAAACGATCCCTGGCGCTGGCGCTGGCCGGCCTGCTGCTGGTCGGCCTGCTGGCTGGCTGCGGCCGCCGGTCCACGTCTGCCGCCTCGTCTGTGAGCCAGGCCCCCTCGTCATCCGAGAGTCAGCCTGCCAGCTCTGTCCCCGCACAGACCGAAGCGTCCACCCCTTCGGCAACGCCGGATGAGGACGAAAACTCGGTGCTGACGATCTCGGACCCGGCGGCAGCCTTTGCTTCCTGCCTGGGCTGGGGCCCCGGCAGTGCCGGAAGCTCCCTGAAATCCGTACAGGCTGCCGCAGACCTTTTGGCCTGGGCAGAGCAAAACCAGCTGTCCCGCCAAGGCCCGGACCTGTTGGCCGGTGTGTTTGGCCGCTGGTACGACGGGCTGGAGCCTTTGCAGCAGGAGAACCTGGCAGAGGTATGGCCCTTGGTGCAGGCCGATGCGGCGGCGCTGCTGACCGCAAAGTCCGATATGCTCCCCCGCATCCAGGATGCCGGGCTGGACCCCAACCTGCTGCCTGGCTGTACCGTAAAGAACTGGCAGGCGCTGGAGGATGTCCTGGACAGCCACCTGCCCAAAAATGTAGGCGAGTACTGACCTGCCCGCTGTGTGCTCTGCGCCCCCCGGCCGCTGCCGGGGGGCGCTTTTTTGCACAGTTCAGCTTACAGCTTTTTCAGCACATATTCCCGGCTGCCCAGGCCGATCTTTTCCGCCTGCTCCAGGGTGGCCTTCCACTCGATGTTGGGGTTGGAGTCCTTGAAGTTATCGTGGTGGCAGCTCCAGCCCGGCTTTGCCAGGTTCTGTCCCAGCTGGCTGTTGGGCAGCGGGGCAGCGGCCAGGCAGGCATCGGCGCAGGCCTGGTCCAGCGCTACCGGGTCAAACGAGGCAAACATACCGATATCCGGCAGGATGGGTGCGTCATTCTCCCCGTGGCAGTCGCAGTTGGGGCTGATATCCTGCACCAGGCTGATATGGAAGCAGGGGCGGCCTGCACAGACAGCGGCGGCATACTCTGCCATCTTGCGGTCCAGCTCCTCATTGGCGCTGTTGTCCAGGGAGTAGATGGCGTCAAAGTTGCACGCACCGATGCAGCGGCCGCAGCCCTTGCACTTGTCGTAATCGATCACAGCCTTATTGTTCTCGTTGTAGGAGATGGCGTCCGAGCCGCACTCCGATGCACAGCGGCGGCAGCCGCGGCACAGCCCCTCCTGCACGCCGGGCGCGCCGGAGGAGTGCTGCTCCATCTTGCCTGCACGGGAGCCGCAGCCCATGCCGATGTTCTTGATGGCGCCGCCGAAGCCGGTGGCCTCGTGGCCCTTGAAGTGGTTCAGGCTGATGAACACATCCGCATCCATGATGGCCCGGCCGATCTTGGCCGTCTTGCAGTACTCGCCCCCCGGCACCGGCACTTCCACCTCGTCGGTGCCCCGCAGACCGTCGGCGATCAGCACCTGGCAGCCGGTGGTCATGGGCCAAAAGCCGTTGAGCTGGGCGCAGTTCAGGTGCTCCAGCGCATTTTTGCGGCTGCCGGGGTACAGGGTGTTGCAGTCGGTCAAAAAGGGCATACCGCCCTGCTCCTTGCACAGGTCTGCCACCGCCTTTGCGTAGTTGGGGCGCAGAAAAGCCAGGTTGCCCAGCTCTCCAAAGTGCATCTTGATGGCCACGAACCGGCCATCCATATCGATCTGGCGGATGCCTGCCGCCAGGCACAGGCGGCGCAGCTTCTCGGTCAGGCTGGTGCCCACCGGGCAGCGGAAGTCGGTAAAGTAAACGGTGGACGGCTGCATAAAAGTTCCTCCCTTACAGTTGCCTTCAGGCGTTTACAGCAAAAAACTTTATAGCGCAAGTATAACACAGTCTCCGCCCCCATGGCAACAAAAAGCGCACCCCTGAGGGGTGCGCTTTGAAAAGGCATTTTTCTGCCGGATGGCTCAGGCCAGGGCCTGTACGCCGGCCACGGCCAGCACCACCAGACCCAGCAGGATGCGGTAGACGCCAAACACGGTGAAGTTGTGGCGCTTGACATAATCCATCAAAAAGCGGATGGTCGCCAGGCTGACCACAAAGGCCACTGCGCAGCCCACCACCAGCACGGCCACCTCGGCCCCGGTGATGGCTACGCCGGACAGCGCAAACTTGACCACCTTGAGCAGCGAGGCCCCCGCCATGACCGGAATGGCCAAAAAGAAGGTGAACTCTGCCACCAGCGCCCGGGGCAGGCCCAGCAGCAGGCCGCCCACGATGGTAGCGCCGGAGCGGGAGGTGCCGGGGATGATGGCCAGCACCTGCCAGATGCCGATGATCAGCGCCTCCCGCAGGCCGATCTGCATGGGGCGGCCGCTGCGGGGCGCGGCGGGGCGGTTCTCCACCCAGATAAACAGGATGCCGTACAGGATCAGCATAGCCGCCACGGTGATATGGTTATAGAACCGGGCCTCCATCCAGTCGTCCAAGGGGCTGACCAGCAGCGCCGGCAGGGTGGCCACGATCACCTTGACCCACAGCCCGAACACCGCCGGCTTGGGGCTGACCCGGCCCCGGCGGATGCCGAAGGGCCAGAGCTTTTTCCAGAACAGTACCACCACCGCCAGGATCGCTCCCAGCTGGATGACCACCCGGAACATGGACAAAAACTCCTCGCTGGCATTGAAATGCACCAGCTGCTCCAACAGGATCATGTGTCCTGTGGACGAGACGGGCAGCCACTCGGTGATGCCCTCTACGATGCCCATCAGCACCGCTTTGATGATCTCGATAAACAAAACGCTTTCCTCCTCGTTTCATCGCTGCTTGATGGGGCGGCCGCTGTGCTCTCTGCTGCCGTCCCCCTATACTCTATAACGGTACCAGTATATCATATTCCCGCACCGCTTGCACAAAAATTTTGATGCGGGGGCTATTTTCTCCCTCTGGGCAGATGTGGTATACTGAACCTATGCTTTGGGGCAGCTTGCTGCCGCCAATGCCCCCGCCTGCGGCCAACACCGCAGGCCCACAGCAAAACACAACCAAGAGGTGACGCATATGAACATTCTTGTCATCGGCTGCGGCCATGTGGGCGCAGCGCTGGTGCGGGACCTGGAACGCATCGGCCATGATATCTCCCTGGTCGTACAGGACCCTGACCAGCTGAAGCGTCTGGACAGTTTTGACGATTACTCCTTCCGCGGCACAGCCCTGGTGGGGGACCCCACCGACCCGGATGTGCTGCGCCGGGGCGGCGTGGAGACCTGCGACGCCGTTGCCGCTGTGAGCGGTGACGATGCCGTGAACCTGATGGCCTGCCAGATCGCCCAGACCCTGTTCCAGCGCAAAAAGGTGATCTGCCGGGTCTCCGACCCCCATTTGCAGCTGCTGTACCACAAATGCTATGGTCTGGAGACCATCTGCCCCACCGTACTCACCGAACAGGCCGTGTTCCGCGCACTGGCCAAGTGATCCTTTGCAGGAGGTTTTTGCATGAACGTATGTATCGCCGGCGGCGGCAAGGTAGGGCTGTACCTGGCCCAGAGCCTGCAGTCCCACAGACATAAGATCACCATCATCGAGCCGGACGAGGAGCAGTGCCGCCTGCTGGCCGACACGCTGGACAGCCCGGTGATCTGCGGCAGCTCGGTCAGCTTTGACACCCTGCGCACCGCCGAGGTGGACAGCTGCGACGCTTTTGTTGCGGTGACCGGCTCGGACGAGGACAACCTGGTGGCCTGCCAGATCGCAAAGCGGGAGTTTGGGGTAGACCGCACCGTCGCCCGGGTATCCAACCCCAAAAACCGGGAGCTGCTGCATACCCTGGGCGTAGACATGGTGGTCTGCGGCACCGACAACCTGAGCCATATCCTGGAACGGGAGATCGAGACCGACACCATCCGCCAGCTGCTGACTTTGGGCGGCGGCACCGCCAGCCTGAACGAGATCCTGCTGCCGGAGAACTTCAAGTTCGCCGGCACCGCCGTCAAGGACGTGCCCATCCCCGGGGACGCCATCCTGGTCAGCATCACCCGGGACACCGAGTTCATCCTGCCCCACGGCAGCACCGTGCTGCTGCCCTGGGACCGCATCCTCTGCCTGACCCGGGACGACACCCTGCATATGCTGACCGAGGCCTGGGGCCTGGCGGGCAAATGACCCACCAGCAGCTGCTGCGCACCGCCCTGGTCATCCCCCGCCGGGGCCGTGCCTTGGTCTGTCTGTGGTGTGCTGTGCCCGGCGCAGCAGCCGCCCCCTTCGCCTTCTACCGCAGCGCTGCGGCCGGGGTCTGTTTCAGCCTGGCGTGGGGGGTGCTGGTCGGGCTGGTCTGGCTGCGGTGCCTGAGTTTTGCCGCTGCCCTGACCCCTGCCGGGCTTACAGTCTACTCCGGGGTCTTTTGGCCGGTGCGGCGCACCATCCGGCGGCAGGCGGTCACTTCGGTGGTCTGTTTGTCCACCCCGCTGGCCCGCCGGGCCGGGCTGCGGCTTGTCTCGGTGCGCAGCCCCGGCATGCGGCTGCTCCTGCCTGCGCTGGAGGCAGATGCCGCCCAGGCCCTGACCCAGGCATTGCTGGAGGCGCTGCCATGAGGCGGCTGCACCCTGCGGCGGCGGCGCTGTTTTTCCGGCGGTGGGTCATTTTATGTCTGGCCCCGCTGCTGCCGGTGCTGTTCCAGTGGGACTGGCCCGCCCTGGCGCTGGCGCTGCGGCAGGATGCCGCCCTGCTGCTGGCGCTGGGTCTGGCCGCCTGGCTGCTGCTGCACGGTGCCCGCTGGTGGCTGGACGAACGCAAGACCCTGTATCTGCGGTGGGGCTTTGGGCCCCACGCTGTGCGGTGCATCCCCCTGCGGTCCATTGCGGTGGTCACGCTGGAGCGGGGGCCGCTTTTGCAGCTGACCGGAGCCGCCTTGGTCACGGTGTACCCTACCGGGGGCGAAAAGCCCCTGACCCTCTGCCTGACCCGGCAGGAGGCCCGGCAGCTGGCCGACCAGCTGCTGCCCCTGACCCAGCCGGACATCCGCTGGCGGCCTGCCGGAGCGGAGCGGTGGTCCGCAGCCCTGCTGGGCGCCAACGGCTTATCCTCGCTGGCGCTGGCGGCGCTGGCGCTGCGGCGCAGCCAAAGTCTGCCCGGCGCACAGGACCTGGCGCTGGAACAGCTGGACCGGCTGGCGGCGCTGGCGGCCCGCTGGATGCCCGCCGGTCTGGCCTGGCTGCTGGCTGCGGCAGCCCTGTGGTACGGGCTGAACCTGGCCCGGGCCGCCGACCATGCCGCCCGGCTGGAGACCGCCCGGGCCGGGGATATCCTGTGGAGCCGGGGCGGGCTGTGGCGGCAGACCGAGTGCCGGCTGCACCTGAGCCAGCTGAGCTATGCAGAGCTGCGGGCCAGCCCGGCCGGGTGGCTTTTGCACCGCCGCCCCTTATATCTGGCGGCGGGGGCCTGGCGTTCGGCCCTGCCCCTGGCCGCCCCCCGTCCGGTGGACCAGCCCCGGGTGGAAGACCTGCTGCCTGGGTTCTGCCTGCCGCCGCCTGTGCGGCCGGACCTGGAACGGCGCAGCCACACCTTCTTCCGCCCTGCGGGGATGGGGCTGGGCATCTGCCTGGTCTTAGCGCTGCTGTCCCGCCAGGTGATGCCCGCCCTGACTGCACCGCTGCTGCTGCTTACGGCAGCCTGCGGCCTGCTGCTGGGGGGCGGCCTGGCCGGGTATCTGCGGGAGGGCGCCTGGCCCCGGCAGGGGCGGCTGACCGCCTGCGTCCAGCGGGGGCTGCGGCTGCACATGATCTGGCTGCCCCGGCCTGCCCTGGCCCTGGAGGACCGCCAGAATCCCTGGTCCACCCTGGCCCAGCGCACCAACCTCACTCTCCGACTGCCGGGGCGGGTCCGCATCCGGGTGCGCAGCATCCCCATCCGGGATGCGGAAGCCTGCCTGCAGTTATTGGAATATGAATAAATGAAAGGAAGTCTGCTCTTTTGATCCGCACCATTATCTTTGACCTGGACGGCACCCTGCTGAACACCCTGGAGGATCTGGCGGACGCCGCCAACTGGGTGTGTGAACAGAACCACTGGCCCACCCACCCCCTGGAAGCCTACCGCTATTTTGTGGGCAACGGCATCCCCAAACTGGTGGAGCGTTTCTCCCCGCCTGAGGCCCGCACCCCGGAGCAGCTGGCCCGGACCCTGGCGCAGTTCACCGCCCGGTACGACGCCCATAAGGAGGATAAGACCGCCCCTTACCCCGGCATCCCGGCGCTGCTAGAAGCGCTGGCTGCGCAAGGCGTGCGCACCGCCGTATTCTCCAACAAAGCCGACCCCCTGTGCGGCCCCATCCTGGACCACTATTTTGGCCCCGGCCGCTTTGACGGGGTGCGGGGCAGCCGCCCCGGCGTCCCCACCAAGCCCGACCCCGCCGGTCTGTTCGACCTGATGGAGAGCCTGCACGCCGACCCCGCCCAGACCTTGTTTGTGGGGGACAGCGATGTGGATATCCGCACCGGACACAATGCCGGACTGCCTGCTTTAGGGGTGCTGTGGGGCTTCCGCACCAAGGAGGAGCTGGCCTTGGCAGGGGCAGACGCCTTTGCCGCAAAGCCGGAGGATATCCTGGCCTTTGCAGCCGCCCAAAACCATACAAAATAAAAGACGGCATCCCTGGCAGTTTCAGCCGGGGATGCCGTTTGTTGTTTTGGTCAGATCACACGTTTTTCCAGCCACTTGCGCCGGGCAAACCGCACCCAGAAGCACAGCGAGCGGAACACCCAGTCCAGGTACATACCGCCCCAGATGCTCAGCAGCCCGCCGCCGAAGCACAGCACCACCAGGTAGCAGAACCCCACCCGGAAGATCCACATGGACAGGATGCTGACCCCCATCGTAAAGGAGGCATCTCCCGCAGAGCGCAGGATGTTGGGCAGCGTAAAGCTGGAGGGCCAGAACACCAGCGACACTAAGTTGAAGGCGATCATGATCTGCAGCGCCATGGTCTCTGCCTCCGGCGAAAGGCCGAACAGCGCCACCGCCATCCGGTTTGCAAACAGCAGGGCGGTCAGGTTCATGATCCAGGCGCCCACATAGGCGGTCAGCATCAGGCGGCGGGAGTACCACACCGCCTGCTCCTTCTCCCCGGCGCCCAGGCACTGCCCCACCACCGCAATGGCAGCCATGCCCACTGCATTGGCCGGGATATTCAAAAAGGTGGTGGTGGTATTGGCCACTGCGTTGGCGGCAATGGCGGCGGTGCCCAGGGTACTGGTCAGGCTGGCCACCGACAGCTTGCCGATCTGGAACATCCCGTTCTCGATGCCGGCCGGGATGCCCACCCGCAGGATGCGGCGGATCAGTTTTACGTCTGGGCGCAGGTCTGCCAGGCGGTCCACCCGCAGCGCACAGGCCGGTTTTTGCAGCAGCACCATCACCGTGATGCAGGAGATCATCCGGGACACCAGGCTGGCCAAAGCCGCACCCATGACCCCCATGCCAAAGCCATAGATCAGCAGCGCATTGCCGCCGATATTCACCACGTTCATCACCAGGCTGGACATCATGCTGACCCGGCTGTTGCCCTGCGCCCGGAACAGCGCCGCACCGGCATTGTACAAACCGATGAAGGGGTAGCTCATGGCCGAAAGCAAAAAGTAGGTCTCTGCATACCGCATCACATCCGCTTCAATGGCTCCGAACACGCCCCGCAGGATCAGGCGGCGGCCGCACAGCACCACGGCTGCCACCGCAATGCTCACCGCACTGACCACCGACAGGATCTGGGCGGCAGCGGCCTTGGCGTTCTTCGGCTCCTGGTGGCCGATGTACTGGCTGGCCACCACCGCACCGCCGGTGGCCAGGGCACTCATGATCTGGATCATCAGAGTATTAAAGGTGTCCACCAGGCTCACACCGGACACCGCCGCCTCGCCCACGGAGGATACCATCAGGGTATCTGCCAGGCCGATGGTCACACTGAGGGCCTGCTCTGCCACCAAGGGCAGCAGCAGCGCCACCAGCTGGCGGCGGGTGAACAAGGGTTTGGATGTAAAACGCGCAGAGGTCATGGTCGTTTCTTTGCTTCCTCCTTGGATCGTTGTTTTTGCGGCCCCTATCATAGCGCAGCCCGGCCTGCGGCGCAAGCCGCCAGGGAGATAAAAGGCAAAAAAACGGGGATAGAGGGCATGATCTCTGTAATCCAAGGCAAAAGTACAGGTTTTCCGGACTTGGCGGGGCGGCCCGGGCCGGACGCTTTACCCCGTGTGGCGGATGTGATAAAATAAAACCATCCCCCGCCGTGCAGGGGCGGGGCCAGTGCATCGTAAATGAGAGAAGAAGCGCAGCTGCGGCCCAGGCGGGCCGCTGTAAAAAGGAGGATCCCCCCTATGCCAAAAACTGCCCATAAAGTGGTGGTGATCGGCCACCGCAACCCAGACACCGACTCCATCTGTTCCGCCATTGCCTATGCGGAGCTGAAAAATCTGACCAGCGATCTGGTCTGCGAGGCCCGCCGGGCCGGGCGGATGAACCAGGAGAGCGAGTTCGTGCTGAAAAAGTTCGGCATTGCACCGCCCCGGATGTGTACCGATGTCAACCCCAAGATCCGGGATGTGGACTACCGGGAGGCCCCTGGCGTGCCCGGCAGCATCAGCCTGCGGGCGGCCTGGGAGATGATGCGGGACCAGAAGATCGACACCCTGCCGGTGGTGGATGCCGACGGCGCGCTGGAGGGCCTGATCACGGTCAAGGACATCGCCACCGCCAACATGGACGTATTTGACACCAGCATCCTGGCCAAGAGCCGCACCAGCTACCGCAACATCCTCAGCACCCTGGGGGGCGAGATGGTGGTGGGCGACGAGGACGCGGTGTGCACCACCGGGCGGGTCCACATCGGCACCGCCACCAGCGAGATGCTGGAATCTGTGGTGGAAAAGGGGGACATCGTCATCCTGACCAACCGCTACGAGAGCCAGCTGTGCGCCATTGAAAAGGAAGCCTCGCTGCTGATCGTCTGCAACGGGGCCAAGGTGGGCCGCACCATCCAGCGCATTGCCGGGGAAATGGGGGTGGCCATCATGAGCGTGCCCTACGACACCTACGCCGCCGGCAAGCTCATCAGCCAGTGCGCCCCCATCTCCTATTATATGACCCGGGAAGGCATCATGAAGTTCACCCTGGTGACCCCCATCGCAGACGTGACCCGGGTGATGGCACGGGTGCGCCACCGCTACTTCCCCATTCTGGACGAGGAAGGCAAGTACTGCGGCATGATCAGCCGCCGGAACATCATCAACCTGCGCAAGCGGCGCATCATTCTGGTGGACCACAACGAGGCCACCCAGGCCGTGGAAGGCTTTGAGCAGGCCGAGATCCTGGAGATCATCGACCATCACCGCATCGGCAGCCTGGAGACGGCGGGGCCGGTGTACTTCCGCAACCAGCCGGTGGGCTGCACCGCCACCATCGTCTCCCAGATGTATGCCGAGCAGGGCGTCACCCCCCGCCCCCAGATCGCCGGGCTGCTGCTGGCGGCCATCCTGTCCGACACCCTGATGTTCCGCAGCCCCACCTGCACCCCCGCCGACCAGGCCGCCGCCCGCAGCCTGGCCCAGCTGGCAGGGGTGGAGATGGAGCAGTTTGCCACCGAGATGTTTGAAGCTGGCGAACGGCTGGACGGCAAGACCGCCGAGGAGGTCTTTTTGCAGGACTTCAAGGTATTTATGTGCGGCGATGTACGCTTTGGGGTGGCCCAGGGCAGCTATATGACCCGCAAAAACCTGAAAGCCGCCCAGGCGCTGCTGTCCCCCTACCTGGCCGAAGCCTGCAGCAAGCAGAACGTCGAGGACCTGTATATGCTGCTGACCGACGTGCCCCAGCAGGAGAGCGTGGTCATCTGCACCGGACGCCACGGCGAGTCCATGCTCCGGGCCGGGTTCGATGCTGCCCCTGGGGCGGACGGCAGCTGGACCCTGCCGGGGGTGGTCAGCCGCAAAAAGCAGTTCATCCCCGCTCTGATGAGCGCCTATCAGGAGCTGTAAGCGCCAAAGGAGGGGTCCGGATGTTTGATTTTCTCCGCGAAAAAGCCGCTCAGCCGCCCCCGGAGCTGCCAAAGGGCACGGTGCGCCGCCGCTACCGCGTACAAGGGGTGGTGCAGGGGGTGGGGTTCCGCTACCGGGCCCGCTATGCCGCCGAGAGCCTGGGCCTGACCGGATGGGTCTGCAATGAGGAGGACGGCACCGTAACATTGGAGGTGCAGGGCAGGCCGGAACAGATGGAGACCCTGTTCCTGCGCATCTCCCAAAGCCCGTACATCCAGATCCAAGGGCTGGAGATGCACCCCTGCCCCCCAGACCCCTGGGAGCGCAGCTTCCGTGTACGGGGGTAGGCCCGGTGGAATTCTGCCAAATAAGTTGACACCTACCTTGAGCTATGTTAAAATCAAAATGATTTTGGAGGGATGAAGAGCTTTCAGGGTCTTTCCAAGAGCATCCACTAGGACCACCCGCCTGCGGGTAAGGGAAATGCCAGCTTGGCCGGCGCTTCCACAAGGCCATACGGACAGCCGGGTCCACTGCCGAGCGGCAACGCAGGTTGCCTTTTATTGATAGAGTTAAAAGCTCAAATTTTATAAGTTGGTTCCTTTACGGCCATGAAATTGCGCGCCGCGCAGACTTGTGAAACGGTCAATAAGAAAGAGTAGTAAAAGTGATTGCTATATAGACTCTGACAAGACTCCCGTTCAACGCCCCTGTCTCCCCCGCCCAGCATCCTCTGGCGGGGCTTTCACTGCGTTGCCCTGTGAGTATTTTTTGAACGCAAGTCTGCACCAAGCCCCTTGGTGCGGCCTTGCGTTTTTCTTTTGCCGGAAAAGGCCCCTACGAAACAGAATTTTGGGAGGACGCAATGAACGGGAACGCAAAACATCCCCGGCTGGATCAGCGGCGGGCCCCCATCTACGAAGCGCTGGAGCGCTTCCGTCAGATGCGGGTGGTGCCTTTTGATGTGCCGGGCCACAAGCGCGGCCGGGGCAACCCGGAGCTGACCGCTTTTCTGGGTCAGCAGTGCGTGGGTGTGGACGTAAACAGCATGAAGCCCCTGGACAACCTCTGCCACCCGGTATCGGTGATCCGGGAGGCCGAGGAGCTGGCCGCCGACGCCTTTGGCGCAGCACACGCCTTTTTGATGGTGGGCGGCACCACCAGCTCGGTGCAGAGCATGGTGCTTACCGCCTGCAAGCGGGGCGACGAGATCATTCTGCCCCGCAACGTCCACCGCAGCGTGCTGAACGCTCTGGTGCTGTGCGGTGCGGTGCCGGTCTACGTCAACCCGGAGGTGGATACCCGGCTGGGCATCTCCCTGGGCATGAAGCGGGAGCAGGTGGCCAAGGCCATTGCCGAGCATCCCAACGCCGTGGCCGTGCTGGTGAACAACCCCACCTACTACGGCATTTGCAGCGACCTGCGGGCCATCGTCAAGATGGCGCATGACGCCGGGATGCTGTGCCTGGCGGACGAAGCCCACGGCACCCACTTTTATTTTGGCGGCGGGCTGCCGGTATCCGCCATGGAAGCCGGGGCGGACATGGCCTCGGTGTCCATGCACAAGAGCGGCGGCAGCCTGACCCAGTCCAGCCTGCTGCTCATCGGACCCAACGTCCATGCGGGCTATGTGCGCCAGATCATCAACCTGACCCAGACCACCTCCGGCAGCTATCTGCTGATGTCCAGCCTGGATATCTCCCGGCGCAACCTGGCGCTGCGGGGCCGGCAGGTGTTCCACCAGGTGGCGGACATGGCCGAGTATGCCCGGGAGGAGATCAACGCCGTAGGCGGCTACTACGCCTTTGGCAAGGAGCTTTGCAACGGCAACTCGGTGTTCGACTTTGACACCACCAAGCTCAGCATCCACACCCTGGACATCGGCCTGGCGGGCATCGAGGTCTATGACATCCTGCGGGATGAATACGACATCCAGATCGAGTTCGGCGACATCGGCAACATCCTGGCGTATCTGTCCATCGGCGACCGTCCCCAGGAGCTGGAGCGGCTGGTCAGTGCGCTGGCCGAGATCAAGCGCCGCTACCACACCGACGGCACCGGCCTGCTGAGCCAGGAATACATCGACCCTGTGGTGGTGGCCAGCCCCCAGGAGGCGTTCTACGCCGACAAGGTCAGCCTGCCCCTGCGCCAGGCCGAGGGCCGTGTGTGCAGCGAGTTCGTCATGTGCTATCCCCCGGGCATCCCCATCCTGGCCCCGGGCGAGCGCATCACCCCCCAGATCCTGGATTATATCGAGTACGCCAAGGCCAAGGGCTGCAGCATGACCGGCCCCGAGGACCCCGAGATCCTGCGGCTGAACGTGCTGGCGTGACCCCCCTCTTATAAAACACCTCACCCCACTACAAGGAGGTATCCACCATGGAAATGTGGTTTTCTGAGTTTCATACCCCGGATGTCAAGCACAGCATCCGGGTGAACCGGCAGCTCTATTCCAAGCAGAGCGACTACCAGCGCATCGATATCTTTGAAACGCCGGAGTTCGGCCGGGTGCTGACCCTGGACGGCAACGTGATGCTGACCGAGCGGGACGAGTTCATCTACGATGAGATGATCACCCATGTGCCCATGTCTGTGCACCGTCAGGCCAAGGATATCCTGGTCATCGGCGCCGGCGACGGCGGCGTTGTGCGGGAGCTGACCCGCTACGACCGGGTGGAGCGGATCGACCTGGTGGAGATGGACCCCCAGGTGGTGGAAGCCTGTCGGGCTTATCTGCCGGGCAACGCCTGCCGCATGGATGACCGCCGGGTGCATATCTACTTTGAAAACGCCCTGAAGTTCATCCGCAACTGCGAGGACGAATATGACCTGATCATCGTGGACTCTTCCGACCCCTTCGGCCCGTCGGAGGGTCTGTTTACCCGGGAGTTCTACGGCAACTGCTTCAACGCCCTGAAAGAGGACGGCATCATGGTCAACCAGCAGGGCAGCCCCTTCTACGCTGAGGACGCCGACGCCATGCAGCGCAGTCACAAGCGCATTGCCAGCACCTTCCCCATCAGCCGGGTGTACCAGGCACACATCCCCACCTTTGCTGCGGGCTACTGGCTGTTCGGCTTTGCCAGCAAGAAGTACCACCCCATCGACGATCTGGACCCCGCTGCCTGGAACGCGCTGCACATGCGCACCCGTTACTATACCACCCGGCTTCATGTCGGGGCATTCTATCTGCCGGCATTCTTGGAAGAGATGCTGCGCGAAGTGGAGGTACACTGAACAATGCTTCCCCCGAATATCGAGACCTTTATCGGCTGCGACAGCAGCTACCGCGCCTCCAGCATCGTGCTGTACGGCGCCCCCTATGACTCCACCACCAGCTACCGCCCCGGCGCCCGGTTCGGCCCGGCAGCCATCCGGCACGAGAGCTATGGCCTGGAGACCTTCAGCCCCTACCAGAATGCCGATTTGACGGATTATGATATCTTTGACAGCGGCGATCTGGAGCTGTGCTTCGGCTCCAGCGAGTCCGCCCTGGCGGACATCCAGCAGCGGGCCGCCACCATTCTGCAGGACGGCAAGTTCCCCCTTCTGCTGGGGGGCGAGCACCTGGTGACCCTGGGCGCTGTGCGTGCCGCAGTGCAGAAGTACCCGGACCTGGAGATCGTCCATTTTGATGCCCACGCCGACCTGCGGGACGACTACCTGGGCGCAAAGCTGAGCCACGCCTGCGTGCTGCGCCGCTGCCACGAGCTGGTGGGCGACGGCCGCATCCACCAGTTCTGCATCCGCAGCGGCGACAAGTCCGAGTTTGCGTTTGCCGCCCAGCACACCGATCTGCACTGCTTCGACTTTACCGGTCTGGAGCAGCTGACCCAGCGGCTGTGCGCCAGCCGCGCCCCGGTCTACCTGACCATCGACCTGGACTGCCTGGACCCCTCCTGCTTCCCGGGGACCGGCACGCCGGAGGCCGGCGGTGTCAGCTTTTTGCAGCTGCTGAACGCCATCCGCACCGTGACCAAGGCCAACATCATCGGCGCTGACCTGAACGAGCTGGCCCCCACCCTGGACACCACCGGTGTGTCCACCGCCACGGCCTGCAAGGTGCTGCGGGAGCTGCTGATCTCCCTGGACAAGGGCTGGCCCGGCTTCCAGCAGTAATGGCGGCGCATCTGCCTGCCGCCCCCCCATTCGTTTTATACCCTCATACTGAAAAGGAGTGTTGAATCATGAGCAGAGTTCTCGTCATTGGCTGCGGCGGTGTCGCCTCGGTCGCCATCCAAAAATGCTGCCAGGCCCCGGAGGTGTTCACCGAACTGTGCATCGCCAGCCGCACCAAGTCCAAGTGCGACGCCCTGGCCGAAAAGCTGGCCCCCCTGACCACCACCAAGATCACCACCGCACAGGTGGATGCAGACAAGGTGGAGGAACTGGTGGCCCTGATCAACAGCTACAAGCCGGATCTGGTGATGAATATCGCCCTGCCGTACCAGGATCTGACCATCATGGATGCCTGCCTGGAGTGCGGTGTCAACTATATGGATACCGCCAACTACGAGCCGGAGGATACCGACGATCCCGCCTGGCGCGCTGTCTACGAGAAGCGCTGCAAGGAGGCCGGCTTCTCCGCCTACTTTGATTACAGCTGGCAGTGGGCCTATGCCGAAAAGTTCGAGAAGGCCGGCCTGACCGCTCTGCTGGGCTGCGGCTTTGACCCGGGCGTGACCCAGGCTTACTGCGCCTACGCCAAAAAGCACGAGTTCGACACCATCGACACCATTGATATCCTGGACTGCAACGGCGGCGACCACGGCTATGCTTTTGCCACCAACTTCAACCCGGAGATCAACCTGCGTGAGGTGTCCGCCCCCGGCAGCTACTGGGAGAACGGCCACTGGGTGGAGATCCCCGCCATGAGCATCAAGCGGGAGTACCAGTTCGACCAGGTGGGCCAGAAGGATATGTACCTGCTGCACCACGAGGAGATCGAGTCCCTGGCCAAGAACATCCCGGAGGCACAGCGCATCCGCTTCTTCATGACCTTTGGCCAGAGCTATCTGGACCACATGCGCTGTCTGGAGGATGTGGGCATGCTGTCCACCACCCCCATCGAGTTCAACGGCCAGCAGATCGTCCCCATCCAGTTCCTGAAGGCTCTGCTGCCGGACCCCGCCACCCTGGGCCCCCGCACCAAGGGCAAGACCAACATCGGCTGCATCTTTACCGGCAAGAAGGACGGCCAGGACAAGACCTACTATATCTACAACATCTGCGACCACGAGTCCTGCTATAAGGAAGTGGGCAGCCAGGCCATCAGCTACACCACCGGTGTCCCGGCCATGTGCGGCGCACTGATGATGCTGACCGGCAAGTGGACCACCAAGGGCGTCCACACTGTGGAGGAGTTTGATCCCGATCCGTTCCTGGATGCACTGGATCAGTACGGCCTGCCCCGCAGTGAGGACCACGCCCCGGCTCTGGTGGACTGATGGACCGCCGCGCACCATTTGCAGCCCTGGGGGGTGTCCTGCCCCCGGAGCTGGCGGCTCTGCCCACCCCCTGCTACCTGCTGGACGAAAGCCAGCTGGCGGCCAACGCCGCCTGTCTGGGACAGCTGGCCCAGCGCACCGGATGCCGGGTGCTGCTGGCCCAAAAGGCTTTCTCCAACTTTGATCTGTACCCCCTGCTGGCCCAGCATCTGGCCGGCACCGAGGCCAGCGGCCTGTACGAGGCCCGCCTGGGCGCCGAGGAGATGCCCGGCAAAGAGGTACACGTATTCTGCGCTGCCTACCGCCCGGACGAGATCGACGAGGTGATCCGCTGGGCAGACCATATCGTCTTTAACTCCACCGCCCAGCTGGCGGCTTACGGCCCCAAGACCAAGGCCGCTGGCAAGAGCGTGGGGCTGCGCATCAACCCGGAGCACTCCACCCAGGAGGGCCACGCCATCTATGACCCCTGCGCACCGGGCAGCCGCCTGGGCGTGACCCGCAGCCAGTGGGATGCAGCCACCGCCGCCGACCCGTCTCTGGCCGGGCTTTTGGACGGGCTGCACTTCCACACCCTGTGCGAGCAGGACTCCGACGCATTGGAGCAGACCCTGGACGCAGTGGCGGAAAAGTTCGGGGACATCCTGCCCCGGATGAAGTGGCTGAACTTTGGCGGCGGGCACCACATCACCCGCCCCGGCTACGATATCCCCCGGCTGGAGCGCTGCATCCGCCGCGCCCAGGAGCAGTGGGGGGTCACCGTCTACCTGGAGCCGGGCGAAGCCTGCGCACTGAACGCCGGTTACCTGCTGAGCCAGGTGCTGGACGTGGTGCGCAACGGGGAGACCACCGTAGCCATCCTGGACGCCAGCGCCGCCTGCCATATGCCGGACGTGCTGGAGATGCCCTATCTGCCCCCGCTGCTGGATGCAGACCCGGACCCCGCCGCCAAGCCCTGTGCGGTGCGGCTGGCCGGCCCCACCTGCCTGGCCGGAGACGTGATCGGGGATTACGGCATGGACGCTGTGCCCCAGCCCGGCCAGACCCTGGTGTTTGGGGATATGGCCATCTACACCACCTGCAAAAACAACACCTTCAACGGGATGCCGCTGCCTTCCATCTGGCTGCGGCGCACCGACGGCAGCCTGCAGCGCCTGGCGCGCTTTGGCTACCAGGATTTCAAGACCCGGCTGGGCGGCCGGCCTGAATGAGCCATTTCCCCCCTGTGCAGCTGCGCAGGGGGGATTTTTTGCGGAAAAAAGCAACAAACGCCCTTACTCTGTGGTACAATATCCTTTGGACACATCACAAGGAGAGGAGGACCCTTTCATGCCCCTGTTTGATCTGGTCAGCCCAAAGCTGTTCGGGCCGTTGGCGGGGCCGAACCGGACCTATTACGCAGAGCTTTTGCTGCTTTTGTGGGAGGAATGTCGCCGTGCGGCGGATTACAGCCTGCTGCGGGCCGAAGCCGTGAGCCGGGCCGAAGAATATTTTGCCGCCCTGGCCAAACCGGTGACCCTGGACCCCGACGGCTCCGACCCGGAGGCCGCCCAGCCCACCCGGGACCCCCATCTGCTGGCCTTGGGGTTTTTGCTGCGGCTGCGGCGCACCGGCTGGCTGACCGAGCAGCCCGGCGGCTTTGAGCAGGAGCCGCGCATCGCCTTTACCCCGGAGCTGGCGCCCCTGCTGGACGGCCTGGATGCCATCGTCCACCCGCCGGTGGTCACCTACACCGGCAAGCTGTATAAAGCCTGGCGGCTGCTGGCGGAGATCGGCGCCGAAGCCGCCCCCTATGAGAACGTGCTGCGGGAGGTAGCCGCCGACCTGGCCGAGCTGAACCGCTCTCTCCGGGGGCTGAACGCCTCCATCGGCCACTACATCGACCGGCTGACCCGCAACCGTACCCCGGAGCAGGTGCTGGAACTGTTTGGCCAATACGAGGAGCAGGTGGTGGCCGCCGCCTACCACCGGTTCAAGACCAGCGACAACCTGTTCAACTACCGCTCTGCTTTGGAGGAGGGGCTGGACCAGTGCGAGACCGTCTATCTCCGCGCCCTGGCGCTGGATTACGCCCGGGTGGAGGGCTGCGCCCCGACCCAGGCGGCCGCCGCCGTGCGGGAGCTGGTGCAGCAGCTGCGGGATGAGCTGGAGCAGATGGGCGAGCTTGTGCGGCAGATCGACCGCAGCCATCTGCGCTACCGCAAGCGTGCGGTGCAGCGTGCTCAGTTTTTGCTGCTGAGCGACCGCTCGGCCCAGGGCCACGCCACCGCCCTGCTGCGGGCCTATGCCCGGGACATCCACACCCAGGAGGATCTGTGGGAGCCGGACGACAGCCCCCTGGCCCGCCGGGTGCAGCTGTGGCCTGCGGCGGTGTTTGGCGCCGACCCCCTGTACCCCCCGGCGGCGCAGCGCACCCCCGCCCCGCTGGAGCCGGTGGCAGACGGCAGCCTGGACCCCGTGCAGCTGGCCAAAGAGCAGCAGCTTTTGCTGGACTACGCCCGCTGTGCTGTTACCGAGGAGAACGTGGACGCTTTGGCACGCCGGGCACTGGCCGCCCGGCGGGAGGTGGCCGCCAGCGTCCTTGCCCAGGAAAACCCCGGTGACTTTGCCCGGATCATCGGCCTGCACACCTATTCCCGCTCGCCCCGGCGCTGCTACGAGGTGCAGCCCCTGGGGGTGTGGGTGCAGCAGGCGGGCTTCCGGTTTGAGGATTTTCTGTTGACAAGGCGCAAGGAGGAACAAGATGACGACTGATGCAATGCTGGAACACGCCGCCAACTACCTGCTGAACCATTGTTTTGTACTGGGCAGCGTGGAGGATCAGCGGGCCGACTACCTGTACATCCAGGATCACCTGGACCAGGTGCGGGCGGTCTTTGCCCCGCTTGGCTACCGGGTGGTGCTGTACCCGGCCCCCTTGCAGGCCGCTGCTCTGGTGAACGAGCACGAGGGCAGCCAGGCCAGATTGTTGAAATACGAGAGCATACTACTTTTAGTACTGCGCTTGCTCTACCTGCAAAAGCGCGAAAGCCTGGATACCGCTGCCGAACAGGTGCTGGTGACGGTGGAGGAGGTGCAGGCCGAGCTGCAAAAAATGAACCTGCCCCGCCGTCTGGACCCCCCTGCCCTGGAAAAACTGCTGCGCACCCTGCGCCGCTACAACCTGGCCCGGCCCATCGGCCGCCCCAGCGGGCTGTCCAGCCGGATCGAGGTCTACCCCACGGTGCTGCTGGCCCTGCCGGATGCCGCCCTGGCCGAGGCCGCTGCCGAGGTGGAGCGCACCCGCACCCAGCTTGGGCTGTATGAGCGGCCGGACACGGCCCCGGAGGGAGAAGAATGATCGAGCTGAAACGTCTGCGCCTGATCAACTGGCACAACTTTGAAAACGTCACCTTTGACTGCGCCCGTCTCACCTACATGATCGGTGTGAACGCCGTGGGCAAGACCACCATCCTGGATGCCATCCGCTACTGTCTTACCGCCAGCCGCAGCTTCAACGCCCTGGGCAACAAAAAAAGCGGCCGCACCCTGCAGGGGTCGGTGCACGCCAAGCAGCGCGGCGAGGACGCTTACCGCCGCCCGGGGCGCACGGTGGCCTATATCGGCGCCGAGTTCTGGGACGGCACCGCCCGCGCCCCCTTTGTCATCGCCGCCCGGGTGGAGTCCGAAAGCCCCCATCAGGAGCTGCGCCCCGGCGACCAGACCTGGTATGTCTCTGACCGGGGCTGCACGCTGGAGCAGCTGCCCTTTTTGGACAAAGCCACCGGCGCCCCCACCGCCCGGGAAGATTTCCACCCGGCAGAGGGACGGCTGAGCTACACCCGCAGCCCCGGCGAAGCACGGGACCGCATCTGCCGGGCTTTGGGCATCGGCCGGGCGTCCAGTCCGCTGGGCAAAAAGTTCGGCGAGGTGTTCCAGATGGGCACCAGCATGGACGAGATCCCCAATTTCCGAGAATTTTTGTATCAATATGTGCTGCCCCAGCCCCAGCTGGACCTGGAAGCGCTCCAGGGCGACCGGCTGGAGCTGGAGAACCTGCACGGCGTGCTGGCAGAGGCCCAGGCCCGGGCCGATGCTCTGGAACAGATCGTCCAGGCCGGTGCTGAAGCAGAAGCCAAGCAGCGGGAGATCCAGATCAACCGGGGCGCCGCCCTGGCCGGACGGGCGGCAGCGGATGCCCAGGCCGGTGCTGCCGCCGCTGCACAGCGCACCCGTGCCGAAGCCCGCCTTGCACAGGCGCAGGCCGCCCATGCCGCCGCCCGGGACGCAGAGACCCAGGCCCGGCGGGCCTATCTGGCGGCCCACAGCCGGGCCGGTGACGATACCGCCCAGGCGCTGGACGCCCTGGCTGAGGCGATGGCCCGGAAAAAGACCGCCCTGGACCAGGCCGCCCGCACCGCAGAAGCATTGGAGACGGCCGCCCGCCGGGTGGAGAACCTGGCCGCCAGCCTGCGGCGCAGCGGCGCAGCACCGGACACCCTGCCCGCCGCTTTGGAGCCGGAGCAGCTGGACGCCCTGCGCACCGGGTTGGAACAGGCCGAAAAGCCCCTGGAACAGCAGTATTTTGCCGCCCGGCAAAAAGCCGCCGACCTGACCGCACAGCAGCAGCTGCTGCGGGAGGAGCTGGCTGCCGTGTCCGGCGGCAAATGGGTCTACCCCCACGAGGATGCCGCCACCAAGGTGCGGGATGCCGTCAACGCCGAGCTGACCAGCCGGGGGATGCAGCCGGATGCCAAGATCTTCTGCGAGCTGCTGACCGTGGAGGATGAGAGCTGGCAGGACTGTGTAGAAGCCTGCCTGGGAGACCGCCGGTTCGACATCCTGGTACCGCCGGCCCACTACGCCGCCGCCAAGAGCGCCTTTGTGGCCCTGGGCAGCCGGGTGGGGCCCATCAGCCTGCTGGACAGCCCCGGCATCCGCAGCGCCGCCCGCAAAGCGGACGCACCGCCGCCGGACAGCCTGGCCGCCCAGGTGTCCAGCCAGAATCCCCTGGCGGCCCAGTATGCGGACGCCCTGCTGCGGCGCATCCGCTGCTGCGACAGCCCGGACACCCTGGAGCACTCCCCGGACAGCGCCACCCGTGACCTGCTGCGTCACCACCCCTTCCGGCTGGAGCGGCTGCGCCGTCCCCAGCGGTACATCGGCCTTACCGCCCGCCGGGCCAGAGCCGAGGCGCTGACCGCACAGCTCACCGACTGCGCCGCCGCCCTGACCCAAGCCCAAGAGGAGCGCACCGCCGCCAAAGCCGGGTACGACCAGTACCAAAAGGTGATGCGCAGCGGCACTTTGGATAAACTCTCCGGGCTGCCTGCCGCCCGCACTGCCCTGGAGCAGGCACAGGCCGCCTATGATGCAGCCCGTACCGCCTACGACGAAGCCCGGGAGGACCCCATGGTCCAGCAGCTGTACCAGGAAGCCGCCGCACAGGAGGCCGCCTGGGAGACCGCCCGCACCGCCCTGGAACAGGCCGGCGGCGACGTGCGGGTAGCCCAAAGCCAGCTGGATGCCGCCCGGCGATCCGCCGAGCAGTGCGCCCTTCAAGCCGACGAAAGCGCCCGGAAAGCGGCGGAATTCTTTGCCGCACAGCCTTTGCTGGAAGCGCCGTCCCGGCAGCGGCTGACCGCCCTGGGCGGGGAGCAGAACCCGGCCAAAGCGGCTGCGCAGGCCGAAAAAGCCCAGCCCCGGCTGGAGCAAGAGCTGGCGCAGGAGCTGGCCGCCCGGCTGGAACCCGCCCAGCAGCAATACAACCAGCGCTATGCCTGCAGCTTTGCCCTGGGGCTGGATGCGCTGGCCCAGTACCGCACCCAGTACGACAGCCTTGTGCGCATCGACCTGGAGCGGTACGCCGCCCGGCTGGAACAGGCCCAGCGGGACTGCCGGGACCGCTTCCGCAAGGACATCTTGTTCCGCATGAAGGACGACATCTCCAGCGCACGGCGGCAGTTCCGGGAGCTGAACCGGGTCATGGAGCAGCTGTGCTACGGCGAGGAGGTCTACCGCTTTGAGCTTGGCCCCAGCCGGGACCCCCAGCTGGCCGCCTTCTATCAGGTGATCGTGGACAAGGGCAACCGGCAGATGACCCCGGAGGACTCGCTGGACAACCTGGCCGCCACCGCCGACCCGCTGTACGAGCGGCAGGTGGATGCGCTGATGGAAAAGATCATGACCGACGTGGACGAAAACGCCCGGGCACGCCGGGCCGGACGGCGCAGCGAAGCCGCCTCCCTGAGCGATTATGTGGACTACCGCACCTATCTGGACTACGATATCCAGGTGACCAACCGGGTCTCCGGACAGAAAGCCCTGCTCTCCCGCGTGAGCCGGGATTCTTCCGGCGGCGAGAACCAGGCGCCCTTCTATGTGGCCATCTGCGCCAGCCTGCTGCAGATCTATCTAAAGAGCGAGAACAGCATCCGGCTGGTGCTGCTGGACGAAGCGTTCAGCAAGATGACCAGCGACCGCATCCGCCCCATGATGGAGCTGTTCCGCCGGATGCAGCTGCAGGTGCTGCTGATCTCCACGGTGGAAAAGAGCACCGCCATCCAGCCTTACTGCGATGTGACCTATTCCATCGTGCGCCACGGGGACGCCAACGCCATCGCCCCTTTCTACCGGCTGGACCGTCCCGCCGAACCTGAAAACAAGGAGGACCTTGACCATGAATAAGCGCTTGCAGCGGCTCTGGCTGTTTTTCACCAACTGGATGGAGCTGGACACCTTTGACTCTGAGGAAGAGCTGGACGACCAGCTGGAGCTGCTCCACCGCCAGAACATCCCCACCAAGGTGGTGGACCGCACCAATGAAAAAGGCGAGGCAGAGTTTGTGCTCTGCGTCCGTCCCCCTGATCGGGATTATGCCCGTTACTGCACCGGCTGGCGGCGCTGAGCAGCGCTGACCCCGGCAAGATCTCCCCCATCGGCCTGCGCAGATGCGCAGGCCGATTTTTTGTGCGCACCGGCCCACAAAAGCAGAGCAGCTGTATAAATATGCTGCATATATTCCTGGATATATTCTTTAATTATTGCATAAACATACAAAGTGTCACAAAAGCCCTTGGAATCCGGTGCAAGGTTTGGCGGTTTTCCGCATTGACGGAAAACCCGCTCCGCGTATAATAAAATCATAACAAACAGACGCCACGAACACAGCGGCAGGGATGGCTGCCGCCCCTAAAAACAACAAAAGTGTAACCGTATAAAAAGGAGCGTTTACGATGAAAAAGGAAAACATCAAAAAAGTAGTCCTGGCTTACTCCGGCGGTCTGGATACCTCCATTATCATCCCCTGGCTGAAAGAGAATTACAACAACTGCGAGGTCATCGCCGTATCCGGCGATGTGGGCCAGGGCACCGAGCTGGACGGCCTGGAGGAAAAGGCCAAGGCCACCGGCGCTTCCAAGCTGTATGTGCTGGACCTGAAAAAGGACTTTGTGGAGAACTACATCTTCCCCACCCTGAAGTTTGGCGCAAAGTACGAGGACTACCTGCTGGGCACCAGCTTTGCCCGCCCCTGCATCGCCAAGGCTTTGGCAGACATCGCCATCCAGGAAGGGGCCGACGCCATCTGCCACGGCTGCACCGGCAAGGGCAACGACCAGGTGCGTTTTGAGCTGACCCTGAAAGCCTTCTGCCCGGACATGGCCATCATCGCCCCCTGGCGTGAGTGGGACATCAAGAGCCGGGACGAGGAGATCAGCTACGCTGAGGCCCACAACATCCCCCTGAAGATCAACCGGGAGACCAACTACTCCAAGGACAAGAACCTGTGGCATCTGTCCCACGAGGGCCTGGACCTGGAGAACCCCGCCAACGAGCCGCAGTACGCAAAGCCCGGCTTCTTGGAGCTGGGGGTAGCCCCGGAGCAGGCACCGGACCAGCCCACCTATGTGACCATCCACTTTGAAAAGGGCATCCCCACCGCAGTGGACGGCCAGGAACTGGGCGCTGTGGAGCTGGTGGAGAAGCTGAACGAGCTGGGCGGCAAAAACGGCATCGGCCTGCTGGACATCGTTGAGAACCGCCTGGTGGGCATGAAGAGCCGCGGCGTCTACGAGACCCCCGGCGGCGCCATCCTGTACAAGGCCATCAATGTGCTGGAGACCATCACCCTGGATAAGGAGAGCGCCCACTTCAAGGCGCAGCTGGCCCAGAAGTACGCCGACATCGTCTACAACGGCCAGTGGTTCACCCCGCTGCGCCAGGCGCTGGACGCCTTTGCCGACAGCCTGGAGCAGACGGTTACCGGCGATGTGAAGCTGAAGCTCTACAAGGGCAACATGATCAATGCCGGGGTCAGCTCTCCCTACACCCTGTACGACGAGCAGACTGCCTCCTTTGGCGAGGACGAGGACTACAACCAGGCCGACGCAGCCGGGTTTATCAACCTGTTCGGCCTGTCCATCAAGGAGCGGGCAAAGCTGTCCAAGAACTGGCCTGACCAGCACTGACCCCATGTCAGCCCCCGCGCAGGGCGTGTTTTCACACTTTCACGCTCTGCGCTTGGAACCGGCTCTGGCCGGCGGCACCGCCGCAGGAAGTTTTCCCCTGCGGCGGCTTTGCCGTTTTTACCGCCTGCGTCCCCCAAAGGCCGCTGGTCTTTCAACACCGAGATAAAAGGAACGAACGCTATGGCAGAACAATTATGGAAGGGCCGCTTTGCAAAGGCGGTCGATACCCGGGTCAACGACTTCAACTCCTCCATCCGCTTTGACCAGCGGATGATCGCCCAGGATATGCGGGGCAGCGGCGTCCACGCCACCATGCTGGCCAAGCAGGGCATTATCTCCCCGGAGGACTGCCAGGCCATCCTGGAAGGGCTGGCCTCCATTGCGGACGATCTGTCCAGCGGCGCTTTGCAGATCGACCCCGCCGCCGAGGATGTGCATACCTTTGTGGAGCAGACCCTTACCGCCCGCATCGGGGATGCCGGCAAGCGGCTGCACACCGGCCGCAGCCGCAACGACCAGGTGGCCCTGGATATCCGGCTGACCCTGCGGGATGCCAGCTGCGGCCTGCAGCAGCAGATCGCAGAGCTGGTCAAGGTGCTGTGCCGCCAGGCTGCCCAGAACACCGCTTCGGTCATGCCGGGCTACACCCACCTGCAGCGGGCCCAGCCCATCACCTTTGGCCACGCTTTGATGGCCTACGCCTGGATGCTGCTGCGGGATCTGGAGCGGTTCGTGGATGCCACCGCCCGGATGGATGCCCAGTGTCCCCTGGGCAGCGGCGCACTGGCCGGCACCACCTACCCGCTGGACCGGGAGTTCACCGCCGAAAAATTAGGCTTTGCCGCCCCCTGCCCCAACAGCCTGGACGGCGTATCCGACCGGGATTTCTGCATTGAGCTGACCGCCGCCATGGCCACCTGCATGATGCACCTGTCCCGCCTGTCGGAGGAGATCATCCTCTGGTGCAGCTGGGAGTTCAAGTTCATCGAGCTGGACGATGCCTTTACCACCGGTTCCTCCATCATGCCCCAGAAAAAGAACCCGGACGTTACCGAGCTGATCCGGGGCAAGACCGGGCGGGTCTACGGCGACCTGAACACCCTGCTGGTGATGATGAAGGGCCTGCCCCTGGCCTACAACAAGGATATGCAGGAGGACAAGGAGGCCATCTTTGACGCAGTGGACACCCTGGAGCTGTGCCTGCGCACCATTACCCCCATGCTGGACACCATGAAGGCTCTGCCGGAAAATATGCGCCGTGCCGCAGCCAAGGGCTTTATCAACGCCACCGACTGCGCCGACTACCTGACCAAAAAGGGCCTGCCCTTCCGGGATGCCTACAAGCTCACCGGCTGCATGGTGGCCGACTGCATCGCCCAGGACAAGACCCTGGAGGAGCTGACCCTGGAGCAGTTCCAGCAGTACAGCCCCCTGTTTGCCCCGGATATCTATGAGGCCATCGACCTGGTACACTGCTGCGAGGACCGCCAGAGCTACGGCGGCCCCTGCGCCGCCAGTGTCCAGCTCCAGATCCGGCAGGCACTGGAGCAGCTGGCCGACTGGGAGGAGGCCAACGCATGAGCGTGCGGGTATTCATCGACGGTTCCGCCGGCACCACCGGCCTGCGCATCGCCGACCGGCTGGCAGGCCGGGCCGAGATCCAGCTGCTGCACCTGCCGGAAAGCCAGCGCAAGGAGCTGACCGCCCGGGCCGACGCCATCAACAGTGCGGACCTGGCGTTCCTCTGCCTGCCGGACGCCGCCAGCCGGGAGATCCTGCCCCTGCTGCGGCCAGATGTAAAGGTGCTGGACACCTCCACCGCCTTCCGCACTGCGCCGGGCTGGGTCTACGGCTTCCCAGAGCTGCGGGGGCAAAAGCAGCGCATCCAGCAGTCCTGCCGGGTGGCAGTGCCCGGCTGCTACGCCAGCGGCTTCATCGCCCTGGCACGGCCCCTGGTGGAGCTGGGACTGGTGCCGCCGGGGTATCCCTTCAGCTGCACCGGCTTATCCGGGTACAGCGGCGGCGGCAAAAAGATGATCGCTGCATACGAAAGCCCGGCCCGCCCCTGTCCGGCGCCGCTGGACGCCCCCAAGAGCTACGGCCTGGGGCTGGATCATAAACACCTGCCGGAGATGCAGGCGGTAAGCGGGCTGACCCGCCCGCCGCTGTTTGTGCCGGTGGTCTGCGACTATTACAGCGGGATGCAGGTGCTGCTGCCGCTGGACCTGGGACTGGCTGGCACCAGCGCCCAGGCCGTGGCCCAGGGCCTGGCGGCATATTACCAGGGTGCGGCAGCCGTATCTGTCCACAGCCTGAATGAGCCGCTGCCCCAGAACGGCCTGTACAGCAACGCTCTGTCCGGCACCGACCGGATGGAACTGTACCTGAACACAAACCCCGCCGGGGACCAGATGATGCTGGCCGCCCTGTTTGATAACCTGGGAAAAGGCTCCTCCGGGGCGGCAGTGCAGTGCATGGATCTGATGCTGGGCTTTGCTGAGACCGCCGGTCTGGAGCTGTAAAAAAGCGTTTTTGGGGAAAGAAACGCCCCCCGCAGGCGGCTGTGCCTGCGGGGACCGGGAGCCTGCGGTGCTCCCAGGAGGGATTTAGGATGGAATATAAAGAAGTTGCAGGGGGCATTTGCGCCCCCAAAGGATTTGCGGCAGCCGGTGTGTGCTGCGGCATCCGGGCCAATCATACCGAAAAATTCGACCTGGCACTGATCCGGGCGGACGTGCGCTGTGCCGCCGCCGGGGTATACACCACCAACAAGGTCTGCGGTGCACCGGTGCAGGTGGACAAAGCCCACCTGGCGGACGGCCACGCCCAGGCCATCCTGGTAAACAGCGGCAACGCCAACACCTGCGCCGCCAACGGCGTACAGCTGGCCCAGGACTGCTGCACCCTGGTGAGCCAGGCGCTGGGCATCCCGGCAGAGGACGTGCTGCCCGCCTCCACCGGTGTCATCGGACAACCCATGGTGCTGGCCCCCTTCAGCCACGGCATCCCGGCGGCAGCAGCCAAGCTGGCCGCCACCGCCCAGGGCAGCGCCGATGCCGCCACCGCCATCATGACCACCGACACCCACAAAAAAGAGTACGCTTTGCAGTTTACCCTGGGGGGCAAGATGTGTACCCTGGGCGCCATTGGCAAGGGCAGCGGCATGATCGCCCCCAACATGGCCACCATGCTGGCCTTTTATACCACCGATGCCGCCATCTCCCCTGCCATGCTGCAAAAAGCCCTGCGGCAGGTCGTGCCCGGCACCTACAATCAGATGAGCGTAGACCTGGACACCTCCACCAACGACACCCTGCTGATCCTGGCTTCCGGGCTGGCAGGCAACCCGGAGATCACCGCAGAAGGGCCGGACTACGACGCCTTTGTAGCGGCGCTGACCGCCATTGCCGAGTATATGTGCGCCCAGCACGCCGGAGACGGCGAGGGCGCCACCCACCTCATCACCTGCCACGTCACCGGCGCACCGGACCTGACCATTGCCCGGGCGGTGTCCCGCAGCGTGGTCTGCTCCAACCTGTTCAAGGCGGCGGTCTTTGGCCGGGACGCCAACTGGGGACGCATCCTCTGCGCCATTGGCTATACACCGGGGGATTTTTCCATCGACAAGGTCTGCGTCCGGCTGGCTTCCGCCGCCGGGGAGGTCTACGTCTGCGAGAACGCTGCCTATCACCCCTTCAGCGAGGAGCAGGCGGCCCAGGTGCTGTCCCAGCGGGATATCCTGGTAAAGGTGGACATGGGCCTGGGCGATGCCCAGGCCAAAGCCTGGGGCTGCGACCTGACCTATGACTATGTGCGGATCAACGGGGATTACCGGACCTGAGGGGTAACTGCGGATGAAAAACGAAGAGATGGCGCGCCTGTTCTCAGAGGCAACGCCTTATATCCAGAAGTACCATGACAAGACCATGGTCATCAAGTACGGCGGAAACGCCATGATCAACGAGACGCTGAAAAACGCCGTCATGAACGACCTGGTCACCCTGACCTTGCTGGGGGTGCGGGTGGTTCTGGTACACGGCGGCGGCCCCGCCATCAACGAGATGCTGAAAAAAGTCGGCGTGGAGAGCCACTTTGCCGGGGGGCTGCGGGTGACGGATGACGCCACCATGGAGGTGGTGCAGCAGGTACTGGCCGGCAAGGTGAACAAGGACCTGGTGGCCAAGCTCCGGGGACGGGGCGTGGGGCTGTGCGGCATGGACGGCCAGATGCTGCGCTGCGCCCAGCTGGACCCGCAGCTGGGCCATGTGGGTGAGGTGATCCATGTGGACACCACCCTGATCCAGAGCCTGCTGGACGGCGGGTATATCCCGGTGATCGCCACCGTAGGCATGGACGACCTGGGCCAGGCCTACAACATCAACGCCGACACGGCAGCCGCCCGCATCGCTGTGGCGCTGCAAGCCGAAAAACTGGTCTCCATGACCGACATCGCCGGTCTTTTGCGGGATAAGGAGGACGAGTCCACCCTGATCCCAGAGGTGGAGGTCAGCGAGATCCAGGGCTACCAGGCTGCCGGCATCATTGCCGGAGGCATGATCCCCAAGATCGGGGGCATGGCAGACGCCATCTATCAGGGCGTCCGCGAGGCGGTCATCATTGATGGGCGTGTGCCCCACTCCATCCTGTTGGAGATGTTCTCCGACCGGGGGTCCGGCACCCTGTTCTACCGCCGCACCCGGGTGTAAGCTCCCTCTTGCGTCCCGGCGGCTGTCGGGAGTATACTGGGGCTATCCCATTTACTGCGTCCTCAATCTGCCAACAGGAGGTACGATCATTATGGACAGCCAGAAAGTCATCAAGCGGGACAAAAACTGCGTCCTGCCCACCTACAACCGCAACCCTATCGTGCTGGAAAAAGGCCACGGCCTGTATGCGGAAGGTCCGGAGGGGCAGTCCTACCTGGATTTTACCAGCGGCATCGGGGTGAACACCCTGGGTTACTGCGACCTTGCCTGGGCGGAGGCCGTCTCCAAACAGGCCCACAAGCTGCAGCACGCTTCCAACCTGTATTACACCGCACCCTGCGGCAAGCTGGCCAAGCGCCTGTGCCAGCGCACCGGCATGAGCCGGGTGTTCTTTGCCAACTCCGGCGCTGAGGCCAACGAGGGGGCCATCAAAGCCGCCCGCAAATACAGCTTTGACCACTACGGCAGCGACCGTTACCAGATCATCACCCTGGTCAACAGCTTCCATGGCCGCACCCTGGCCACCCTGACCGCCACCGGCCAGGGGACATTCCACCAGTATTTCGGCCCCTTCAACGAGGGCTTTACCTACACCCAGGCCGGAGACATCGAGGGCCTGACCGAGCTGGTGGACCGGCACACCTGCGCTATCCTGCTGGAGCTTGTCCAGGGCGAGGGCGGCGTGGTGGCGCTGGACCCGGAGTATGTCCGGGCCGTGCGCCAGCTGTGTGACGAGCGGGACCTGGTGCTGATCGTGGACGAAGTCCAGACCGGCGTAGGCCGCACCGGCAGCTTTTTGTGCTGCGAGCACTATCGCCTGCAGCCGGATATCGTGACCCTGGCCAAGGGCCTGGGCGGCGGCCTGCCCATTGGCGCGGTGCTGCTGAACGAAAAGACCGCCGCCGGTATGGGCCCCGGCACCCATGGTTCTACCTTTGGGGGCAACCCGGTGGTCTGCGCCGGCGCCAATGCGGTGCTGGACCGCCTGGACGACAGCTTTTTGGCCAACGTCAGCGACCGTGCCGTACAGCTGCGCAGCGGGCTGGCCAAGCTGCCCTACGTCCGCAGCGTGACCGGCATTGGCCTGATGGTGGGCATCGAGCTGGAAAACGGACTGCGGGCCGCCGACGTACTGGATGCCTGCCGGGAGCGGGGCCTGCTGGTACTTACCGCCAAGGACCGACTGCGTCTGCTGCCCCCGCTGACCCTGACCGAGTACGACGTTGAGCGCGCCCTGAGTATGCTGGGAGACGCTCTGTCTGCCTGCGGCGCAGCCCTGTCCGACGGGGAGGACCCGGCATGAAGCACCTGCTGAAACTGAGCACCCTGACCTCGGCAGAGCTGACCCACATCCTGGATGTGGCAGACCAGCTCAAGGCCCAGCAGGCCGCCGGCGGCACGCCCCCCTTGCTGGCGGGCAAGAGCGTGGCGCTGATGTTCTCCAAAGCGTCCACCCGCACCCGTGCCAGCTTTGCGGTGGGGGTCGGGCAGCTGGGAGGAATGGGCCATTACATGAACGCCGCCACCGAGCTGCAATCCGTCGGGGGCGAGCCCCTGCGGGACACCGCCCGGGCACTGGGCCGGTACTATGACTGTGTGGTCTGGCGCACCTACCGCCAGGCCGACCTGGAGGAGTTTGCCTCCTACGCCGGTGTTCCGGTGATCAACGGCATGACCGACTACGCCCACCCCTGCCAGGTGCTGGCCGACCTGATGACCATTCGGGAGCGGCTGGGCAGTCTGGAAGGCCGCAAGCTCTGCTTTGTAGGCGACGGGGGCAGCATGGCCAACAGCCTGATCGTAGGCGGCCTGCTGGCTGGGATGCAGGTATGCTGTGTCTGCCCGCCGGGCTACCGTCCCGCCGCCGATGTGATCCTGTTTGCCCAGCAATACCCCAGCTTCCAGCTGCTGACCGACCCCGTCCAGGGTCTGCGGGATGCCGACGCCGCTGTGACCGCCGCCTGGAGCTGCGCCCCCGGCACCGAGGAGAGCGAGCGCCGCCGCCGGGACTTTGCAGGCTATCAGCTCACCGATGCGCTGCTGCAAAACGCAAAACCGGCGTGTCTGGTGCTACACAGTCTGCCCGCCCACCGGGGTGAGGAGATCTCGGCCGCTGTATTTGAACAGCACGCCGGCGAGATCTTTGACGAGGCCGAAAACCGCCTCCACGTCCAGAAAGCCATCCTGTCCATTCTGCTGGCAGACAGATAAAAAACAAGAGCCGTTTTCTTTGAAAACGGCTCTTGTTTTTTGCTCAATCTCCACTATTGAATTTTATAAGCGCATCCCAATCAATCGCTCCATCCTCTTTACAGTACTTTATAGTGAAATCTCGAATCATGCGATTTTGCGCCCTATGGTATGCTTCTTCAAACTGTGCAGCAAATTTCTCCGGCTTTTTATCCATATAGTAAACGATCTTCGTATAAAAACCCGAATCCCCTGTAAGCCACTCCCAAAAATCTTTTCCCGCCAGTTCCTTATAGAACTTCTCATTTTTAGAGGTAACTTTCTTTTTTCCATACCCATATCCAACAACCGGCATAAAAATTTTATGCGCTTGCTGTGCTCGCTTTTGAGCAGACAAAAAGTTTTGTTCCTGACGTTTTCGGCTATCCGCATTAAAAACCGATGTGCCACTTTTGACCGCAATGCTATAAATCGTATTGTTCTTATCTACAGTGATATCCACTCCCTCTGTCACCGCTTTTTGACCGCCAGAAACGGCAATCGCTACTGGTTCAAAAAAGGTGTTTCCAAAAATCGTTTCTTCACTTGAGGACACATATGCCGAAAGTATCATTTCCACGACTTGCGCTACATCGTTTATTCCCTTTGCTCGATACAAATACGGATTTTTTCTTTTTAGAACTTTATCAATATTTATATCATCAAGCTTTTGGGTCAAACTCATATAAAAATCCGCCAATGCATCTGATACAGCTTGCATAGCCTTTTGTTCATCGTATGATGTATTCAACGGTTCAATCGTTTGCATCTCCGATACCTCCTAATCGAATCGCCTCTTGGATTTTCTCATGGATTCCTGTTCCTCGAACCCGCTTGGCTTTTACGGTTGCATTTCCGTCCGCAACCGAAACCAAAGTTTCCCCGATTGCTTTCGCCAATCCAACCGGAACTGCATTTCCAATTTGTCGGTATTTATCAACCAAAGTACCCGTCAGCTTCCATTCATCCGGGAACTGCTGTATCCTTGCATATTCTGCAACGCTCAAAGGTCTATCCTGTGTGGGGTGGCACATCATGGTTGCTTTTTGAATTGGACTTGTTACCACCGTAGGCGATGGCTGAGAATAAGAAAGGCGTCTATAAAAGCCTACCTTTCCCCCGCCGGATTCATATGCGCCTCCCATTGCCTCCCGGATGACCTCCGGCGGCAGATTCCGCCAGTTTCCACCCTCAGGAATCATCCTCAAATACTTTAGCCTAGATTCACTAAACTCTGCATATTCACCCGGATGTGTTTCTAAATCTTGAATAGCTTCCCCTAGTGTCACCCAACGATTTGCAGCATTTTGATGTGTTTGAAAATGGGTCGGAATAGGCAAAAAGATATCCTCATTGTCCCGGCTTCCAATCATTACAAACCGTTCTCTAAATTGTGGAACGCCATAGTTTACGGCATCCAATACTCCATATACCGTTTTATAATTTAACTTTGAAAACTCCTCCAGAATAATATCCAGCACTTTTCCGCCAATGTTTTTCCCCTCTTCATCTTTAAGAGGTGAACTCATCAATCCTTTGACATTTTCCATGACAAAAAAACGCGGACGGATTGCATCAATCATTCGGACATATTCCCGAAACAGACTTCCTCTTGGATCATTGATTCCCATTCTTTTTCCAGCAGTTGAAAACGGCTGGCATGGTGGACCACCGCAGATAAGAAAAGGTTCACCAAATGTCATTCCTGACGCAGATAAAAGCTGTTCCGGCTCGATCTCTCTAATATCGCCCAATATCGCCCGATGACCATTTTGCTGCATAGTACGAACGCACGGCGCATTAAAATCCTGACCAATCCTGATATCAATTCCCGCTTTCATCAGTCCCAGATCCAATCCCATTGCACCTGAAAACAGAGAAATTGATTTTCTCGTATCTCTCACCATTTGCCACCTACTCAATATCAAGACTTTATATAAAGTCTATCATACTCTCACTGTATTCTCAATGCTTTGTATTCAAAGAGAGTGATTGTGCGTACAACTTCTGTTCGATTCCCGTACGGGTCACAAATAAAAAAGCTCACACATTTGTGTGAGCTTTTTTGGTGACCCGTACGGGAATCGAACCCATGTTACAGCCGTGAAAGGGCCGTGTCTTAACCGCTTGACCAACGGGCCGGGATAAATACAGAGCTTCGCTAAAACCTCCGACTTTCATCATCCACTATTGCAGACGACCGTCCCCCATATCTTAGCGAAGCTCTGTAAAATGGTAGCGGTAACTGGATTTGAACCGGTGACACTTCGGGTATGAACCGAATGCTCTAGCCAACTGAGCTATACCGCCATATTTATTTGTTGCACTCGTTGAGTGCTCTATTATTATACCCGGACAAGAGGCATTTGTCAACATTTATTTTCAAAAAATTTCGCACTTTCTTCTTATTCCTTCTCTGCTGCACGGTTTAAAGAAAAAAGCGCCCCCACCGCCGGAAAAACCGGCTGCGGGGGCGCTTTGGGTGCTATGGATCGTTCCGCTTACTTCTTGCGGGTGGGCACCATGACCTCCAGGCCGCCCATATAGGGCTGCAGCACCTTGGGGATGGTCACGCTGCCGTCTGCCTGGAGATGATTCTCCAGGAAGGCGATCAGCATACGGGGAGGTGCCACGCAGGTGTTGTTCAGGGTGTGGGCCAGGTAGCTCTTGCCGTCCTTGCCCTTGATGCGGATGTGCAGGCGGCGGGCCTGTGCATCGCCCAGGTTGGAGCAGCTGCACACCTCAAAGTACTTCTGCTGGCGGGGGCTCCATGCCTCGATGTCGCAGCTCTTGACCTTCAGGTCAGCCAGGTCGCCGGAGCAGCAGTTCAGCTGGCGCACCGGGATCTCCATGCTGCGGAACAGCTCTACCGAGTACTGCCACAGCTTCTCGTACCAATCTGCGCTCTCCTCCGGGCGGCAGACCACGATCATCTCCTGCTTCTCGAACTGGTGGATGCGGTAGATGCCGCGCTCCTCGATGCCGTGGGCGCCCTTCTCCTTGCGGAAGCAGGGGCTGTAGGAGGTCAGGGTCAGGGGCATCTTCTCCTCTTCCAGGGTCTGGTCAATGAAGCGGCCGATCATGGTATGCTCGCTGGTGCCGATCAGGTACAGATCCTCGCCCTCGATCTTGTACATCATGGCATCCATCTCAGGGAAGGACATAACGCCCTGCACCACGTTGCCGTGCATCATAAAGGGAGGGATCACATAGGTAAAGCCCTTGCTGATCATAAAGTCACGGGCGTAAGCCAGCACTGCCTCGTGCAGGCGGGCAATGTTGCCCAGCAGGTAGTAGAAGCCCTGGCCAGCCACGCGGCCTGCGGCATCCATATCAATGCCGTCAAAGCTCTCCATGATCTCGGTGTGGTAAGGGATCTCAAAATCCGGCACCACAGGCTCGCCAAAGCGCTGTGCTTCCACATTGCAGCTGTCGTCCGGGCCGATGGGCACGCTGGGGTCGATCATCTGGGGGATGGTGTACAGGATCTCCTGGATGCGTGCAGCCAGCTCCTGCTGCTGGGTCTCCAGCTCTGCCATACGGTCTGCATCTGCCTTGACCGCTGCATTGTTGGCGTCGATCTGTGCCTGGATAGCTGCCTTCTGGGCCTCATCGGCACACTTCTTCAGCTGGCCGTACAGGGGGCCGTTGGCCTTGCTGAGCTTATTGCGGGCAGCCTTCAGGTTCTCCACCTCTTTCAGGCACTCCCGGTAAGCGGCATCCTTCTCAATGACCTCGTCCACCAGGGGCAGCTTATGCTCCTGGAACTTTTTGCGGATGTTTTCCTTCACCGCATCCGGGTTCTCCCGGATAAACTTGATATCCAGCATGATGTACTCTCCTTATCTCTATTTCAGCTGCGCAGACAAAGGTCGGGTGCCTTGTCTGCGCCGTTCAAAGGCGGCGCACCGCCTTGGATCGCAATATTCAGGCCTGCTCTTCCGGGCGATAGCGGCCCAGCAGATTTGCAAAAGCCCGCAGCTGCTCATCGGAGGAAAAATGCACCGTGAGCTTGCCCTTGCCCCCGTGATAGGCCACCTTGACCTGACTGCCCAGCACCTGCTCCAGGCTCTGCTCCACCTCTACCGGCAGGGTATCCGGCAGCGGCGGCGCCTTGGGCGCTGCGGGTGCTTTGGCCAGCCGCTTGCACAACGCTTCGGCCTGGCGGACGTTCAGCTGCTGACCAGCGATCAGCTGGGCGGCTTCCACCTGCAGCTCCGGAGTGGGCAGCCCCAGGATCACCTTGGCGTGGCCTGTGGTGAGAAAACCGCTTTTCAGCAATTCCAGCACCGGCTCCGGCAGGGTGAGCAGCCGCAGGCTGTTGGCCAGCGCGCTGCGGCTCTTGCCCAGCTTCTGGGCGGCTTCGGCCTGGGTCAGGCTGCAGCGGGTCATCAGCTCCCGGATGCCGGCGGCCTCTTCCACCGGGTCCAGGTCCTCCCGCTGGAGGTTCTCCACCAGAGCCAGCTCCATGGCCTGCTCGTCGGTCACGTCCTTGACCACCACCGGCGCTTCGGTCAGGCCCGCCATCCGGCAGGCCCGCCAGCGGCGCTCGCCCGCTACGATGCTGTAACCGCCTGCCGGCATAGGGCGCACTGCAATGGGCTGGATCAGCCCGTGCTCAGCAATGCTGGCAGCCAGCTCGGCCAGGGTCTGTTCGTCAAAGCTTTTTCGGGGCTGGTCCGGGTCCGGCTCGATCTCCCGCAGGGGCAGCGTCTGCACCGAGGCATCGGTCTCAAAGCTGGGGGCGGCATCCTCAAACAGGCTCTCCAGTCCTCGGCCCAGTCCCCCTCTTCCTCTTGCCATGGGTCAGCTCCTCCCTTCTGCGGCGGGTTCCGCCAGCGCATCCTTTGGGGTCAGGCGGGTCTTGCGGCGGGTGCGCTGCACGCCCCCGGCCGGATTGTTCCGCTTGACAAACTCAATGGCCAGGTCCATATACGCCTCGCTGCCCTTGCCTTTCGGCTCATAAAAGTTGATGGGCTGGCCGTAGCCCGGCGCCTCCGACACACGGATGGACCGGGGAATGGTGGTCTCGTAGACCTTGTTGCCAAAGTACTTTTCCACCTGCTCCACCACCTGCAGGGTCAGGTTATACCGGCCGGTGAACATGGTGAACACCACACCCTCAATATCCAGGTGCGAATTGTATTTTTTGCGCACGGTCTTTAAGGTGCTGATCAGCTCCGACAGGCCCTCCAGCGCATAATACTCGCACTGGATGGGGATCAGCACACTATCGCAGGCACACAGGCCGTTGAGGGTGAGCAGGTCCAGGCTGGGGGGGCAGTCGATAAAGATAAAGTCATAATCCTTCTGCACCAAAGCCAGCGCCTTGCGCAGGCGGCTCTCCCGTCCGGGCAGGTCGATCAGTTCCAGACCCGCACCGGCCAGCCGGCTATTGGCCCCGATGACATCGGTGCGGAACTCGGTCTTGCGCACCGTATCGGGGGCATTGGCCTCCCCGATCAGCAGCTCATAGGTCCCCACTTCCACACTGCGCTTGGGGATCCCATACCCGGTGGTGCTGTTGCCCTGGGGGTCCAGATCCACGATCAGGACCTTTTTGCCCAGCGCCGCCACACAGCAGGACAGATTCACAGCGGTGGTGGTCTTTCCTACACCGCCCTTTTGGTTTGCGACCGCAACGATCTTTGCCACGCTCGATTTCTTCCTCTCCCGGGAAATGTTTCGATGTTCCACGTGGAACAATCGTTTTCGCCGGAAAAGGATCTGCGTCCGCTCCGGCCCATCGGGCAGCCCGCCGTTCCCACCCGGCGCAGCCCCTGCACACCGTCCAAAAACCACCAAAGTGTGGTTTTGGGTGGTTTTTCACCCCCGCAAAACTGCGCGGCAGCGCAAAAACCACTTGCACATAGACTAGTATAGCACACCGGCGCATTTTTTTGAACTGTTTTCAAGGGAAATCTGGCAAGAGAATCCTTTCCAACGGCAGAAAAAGGCAGAGAACCCTCTCCGTCACGGCTTTGCCGTGCCACCTCTCCCGAAAGGGAGAGGCTTTG